>OGYI01001180.1_pt1 | contig 26988 bp, 21 predicted proteins | sample 1576521 | NCBI WGS metagenome assembly OGYI01 (sample SAMEA3541484, study PRJEB24748) | human gut metagenome | biome: human gut; feature: human-associated habitat; material: faeces | place: China | collected 2012
GATAAAAAGATGCGTGGCAGAGGAGTTACTGAAGATAGGGCAAAGACCCTGGTTGGAGCAGCGCACAACAGTGTTGGACTTGACGGAGGAATTGGAACAAAAAGTGAATTATATATGCTGCTTGAAGAGCATCGCTTATGGACTTCGCAGTTAGAAGCCGTCAATAAAGTACTTGAGGAAATGATCCTAAAAGTACCGCATGTGGAGAAGTTACTCGCCATTAAAGGAGTAGGGAGCATCACAATAGCCGGATTCATAGCTGAGGTAGGTGATATCAGACGCTTTGATTCACCGAAACAGATCCAGAAGTATGCAGGACTGGAACTGGTGGAAAACAGTTCGGGAAAGCACAAAGGAAGGACGAGGATCAGCAAACGTGGGAGAAGAAAACTCAGAAAGATCCTGTATCAGGTAATGGTACCGTTGCTTGCAAGAAACAGGGAGTTCCGAGAGATCTATGATTACTACGTAACCCGTGTAAAGAATCCGCTGAAACGAAGACAGGCAATGGTTGCTGTCAGCTGTAAATTGATCCGTGTGTTTTATGCGGTATTAACGAAAGGTATGGAGTATGACAGATTTAAAATGATGTCAGATATCCATCGAAAAAGCGACATAATAGCTGCCTGAGCAAAAAGTACTGTAAACAGGAAAGCGTCCGCCATCAATGGTGCTGTGAAACAGGAATGCAAAATATATAAGACAAAGTAGAGCCAGTAGCTGCGTTGACATTTTTTATAGGGCAATGACCCTGCTGAAGGAGCATGAGCAGCACCCAACTATGGATAAGCAGAACGAAGGAATTTAGGACCCGTCAGAGGATGGTGATCCTGGTAGACATGAGAGGTTAGTTACTGTAGGTGGATTTGGGAAACAAGAAGGCCTTCATAAGAAGAAACAAAGACGTTTTATTTCTTGTACCTAAAATCATCAGAAATGGACTCCATGAAGTCACTTCATATCCAGAAAACTCTACTTTGGAGATATATGTAACTTATTAATTGTTCAGCAAAGTGAGTAAAATCAAGGCTTTTTGTTGAACATGCACTAAAAAGAATAGAGAGGAAAATCATGTTAGATATCAAGTTTGTAAGAGAAAATCCGGAGATCGTAAAACAGAATATAAGGAATAAATTCCAGGACAGCAAGCTGGAACTGGTAGACAAGGTTCTGGAGCTGGACAAAGAAAACAGAGCCATTAAGCAGGAGGTTGAGGCGTTAAGAGCTGAGAGAAATAAAATTTCCAAACAGATTGGCGCTCTGATGGGACAGGGAAAACGCGAAGAGGCAGAGGAAATTAAAAAGCAGGTGGCTGCTTCCGGAGCACGTATTGATGAACTTTCTGCAAGAGAAAAAGAAGTAGAAGAAGAGCTTCTGAAGGATATGATGGTAATTCCGAATATCATTGATCCTACAGTACCTATTGGAAAAGATGACAGTGAAAACGTTGAGGTTGAAAAATTCGGAGAGCCGGTTGTTCCTGATTTTGAGATCCCGTATCACACAGAAATCATGGAAAACTTTGATGGAATTGATCTGGACAGTGCCAGAAGAGTTGCAGGAAACGGATTTTATTATCTGATGGGAGATATTGCCAGACTTCACTCCGCAGTAATTTCCTATGCCCGTGATTTTATGATCAACAGAGGATTTACCTACTGTGTACCGCCTTTTATGATCCGCAGCAACGTGGTAACAGGTGTAATGAGCTTTGCGGAAATGGATGCTATGATGTATAAAATTGAGGGTGAAGATCTTTACCTTATTGGAACAAGTGAGCATTCTATGATCGGTAAATTTATTGACCAGATCATTCCGGAGCAGGAGCTTCCAAAAACTCTTACCAGCTATTCCCCATGCTTCCGTAAAGAAAAAGGAGCTCATGGTCTTGAGGAAAGAGGCGTTTATCGCATTCACCAGTTTGAGAAGCAGGAAATGATTGTTGTATGCAAGCCAGAAGACAGCAAAATGTGGTTTGAAAAATTATGGCAGAATACAGTTGATCTGTTCCGTTCTCTGGATATTCCGGTTCGTACACTGGAATGCTGCTCCGGCGATCTGGCTGATCTGAAAGTGAAATCCATAGACGTAGAGGCATGGTCTCCAAGACAGAAGAAATACTTTGAGGTAGGAAGCTGCTCCAACCTTGGCGATGCTCAGGCTCGTCGTCTGAAGATCCGTGTCAATGGTGAGGATGGAAAGAAATATCTTGCTCATACATTAAATAATACAGTAGTAGCACCGCCGAGAATGCTGATTGCTTTCCTTGAAAACAATCTGAATGCAGATGGTTCTGTAAACATTCCGGAAGCACTTCAGCCATACATGGGCGGTATGAAAAAGATTGAGAAAAAGACCCGTGCATAAAACGGGTATGGAGGTGTTTTTGTGCACAGTTATCTGAGGGCGGTTGGTTTTTCCAAAGTCAGAAGCAGGGAAGAGATAAAAGAAATTATCGGAGATACTGTAAGGAACTATGATGAAAAAATAGCTGTTGAAGGTCATCCGGATGGCATTTTTACAGAGTTTTCAAAGAATTATGGATGTGACTGCGGTATTACAGTGTGTGGTCAGTATGACGAATATAATCGTTTTCATGTGGATTACTATTTCCCGTTTTTCAGAGGAACCGGAATTACCACCCAGGAGCAGGTAACTGTGGAAAGACATCTGGACAGAGAGTCATTTGCAGGAGCCTGTGATGACCTGAGAATAGGAATTACTTTGATTTTTTATCTTCAGAATGCTGCAGAATATCTACAGGAAAAGGGAAAAGAGAATCTGGGTGCACAGCCGGTGACTTTGACTGGACTTGCAGAAGAAGGACGGGTTTTACTTCCTGCAATGAAAGATAAAGAAGCAGTAAAAGTGGAAAAAGAGGTTATGAAAAACAGAAGCAATCTGATTGCAGCTGCCAGAGATGGAGACGAAGAAGCAATGGAAAGTCTTACAATGGAGGATATGGATACATACTCCATGATTTCTCAGAGAATTGCAACAGAGGATCTTTTTTCCATAGTAGAATCCTATTTTATGCCATATGGAATTCAGTGCGATCAGTACAGTATTCTGGGAGAAATTCTGGATGTTCATACATTCAAAAATATTTTGACAGGAGAAGAAATTGTACAGATGACTGTCGAATGCAATAATATGCAGTTTGATGTCTGTATTAACAGAGAAGACCTTTTAGGCGAGCCAACTATAGGAAGAAGGCTGAGAGCCAATATCTGGCTTCAGGGACAGGTACATTTTTAGAACAGTAACAATATTTCTAAATTCCTGAAAAATTAATTATACTCTTGTAATTTTAATCAGGATATAGTACAATTTCAATTAGACAATACAGTATACCAGATGGTACATAGATACCATCTGGTATACTGAAAAAGAAAAGGCTTAGACTGATGGATAATTCAGACACTGACTGCGAAAGCAGAAATCATCGAAAAATCTTGATTTTAAGCCCAAAACAGATATTTGTTTCCTTAGTTAAATGGATATAACAAGCGCCTCCTAAGGAGGAACCAAGGTTATCACTTCTGGAAAAAACTTTCGAGTTCGAATCCAGTTAAGAAGGGTAAAAATTGACACAAAGGTGTTACCCTAAAAGGGGAGTGCTTTGATGTCACCAACATGAAAAATAATAGTAATTAACAGCTTGAAAAAAGCTGATAATTAAATAAAGGTTGCCATTACCAAAAAGCCGGAAAACCGCGTGTTTTCAAGGAAAAATGGCATTTTGTCTCGTTAGTTAAATGGATATAACAGGGTCCTCCTAAGCGGTAGATGGTTCGAGTCCAAATGAGGCAAACAACTGAATAATTTTACAAATGTCCATGTAGCTCAGCTGGATAGAGCACACGCCTCCTAAGCGGTGACCAGAGTTATCGCCTCGGCATATAACAGAAAAATGAATTTGAGTTCGATTCTGTTATGTGATGTCACAATTAAGGGGACATGCGTTTTTGGAAAAGGCGAAAGCTTCATACCAAAAAATTTCATCATATAAGATTGATTCAGCTGACGTAAGTCAGTTTTAAATCATAAAATTCAATGCCGTTGAAATGGCTGAAAACCTTGATTTTAAGCCAAAAATCCGGCATTTGTCCTGTTAGTTTAATGGATAGAACAAGTGCCTCCTAAGCACTAGATGTGGGTTCGATTCCCGCACGGGACGTCCTATCAAAAGCGGAAAGTATTAGAAAAATTTCTAATATAATTTCCGTTTTTTTGTTTTTTCAGAGGGAAAAAGGAATGGAATATCAGCTAATACGGGAAGAATCCTATTAGCCGCTGTCTAATAAAACGCACTGCTGGTATAATAGCTGGAAATAAATCGAAATTCTAATAAAAGAGAAAAGCCAGCTGTTTATTTGAGAAAGTGGATGTAAATTCAAGCTCAGATAAGAAAAAAGAGGAAGGGAAATATCCGGCGGTAAGTTATTAGGCGTGAATACAATAGAATCTTTGCTTAGTGAAAACTAAGGTCAACAGTAAGCCTGTTTGGATCAGATTTTAAAAAGAAATCTATCTGGACAGGCTTTTTCTGTTGCAGATAAGAAATGGAGGAAAATATGGATACAGTGGCATCAGTTCCAGAAGATGGCGAAAAAATCATAGAGATTCAGCTGGAACGTCTGCGGACCTTAAGAACCATCCATTTAAGGTTCGGATGGATCAGGAAATGATTCGGCTCAGTGCGAGTGTTGAGAAATACGGAATCATAAATCCACTGATTGTACGACCGATTCCAGATGGTGTTTATGAGATTATCTCCGGACACAGAAGAAAGGCAGCTGCTGAAAAGTTTGGTTACAGGAAGGTGCCGGTCATTATCAGAGTCATGTCAGATGATGAAGCAGTAATTAATATGGTGGATTCCAATTTACAGAGGCAGCAGATAACATTCAGTGAAAAGGCTTTTGCTTATAAGATGAAGAACGAAGCTATGAAGCGAACCGGAGGAAGAAGAAAAAGTAGCCAGTCTGACTACCCGTTGAAAGGAAAAAAGACAGTAGAAATCATTGGTGAAGAATTTGGTGACAGCGCAAAACAGGTACAGCGGTATCTGAAACTGACGGATTTGATTCCTGAGTTACTGGAAAAGCTGGATAACGGTGAACTTTCATTTAACCCAGCTGTGGAACTTTCGTATTTAACGATAGAGGAACAAAAGGAATTTATAGATGCTATGGAGTATACACAGGTAGTTCCATCCATTTCTCAGGCACAGAGAATGAAGAAATTAAGCCGGGAGAAAAAGCTGACGGGAACAAAAATGAGAGAGATCATGGGTGAGATCAAAAAAGGGGAAATTACCAGAGTGATGTTTAACAACGAACAACTGTATCGGTATTTCCCAAAATCATATACCCCGGCAGAAATGAAAGAAGAGATACTGAGCATGTTAAATCAATGGAAACCGCAGAAAACGGCAGCAAAATAGGAGGAAAATTATGTGTAGAGTAATCGCAATATCAAACCAGAAAGGCGGAGTTGGAAAAACCACCACAACCGTAAATCTTGGAATTGGACTTGCCAGACAGGGAAAGAAAGTGTTGCTGATTGATGCAGATCCACAGGGGAGTCTTACAGCAAGTCTTGGTTATGTAGAACCGGACGAAATAGGAACTACACTTGCCACAATTATGATGGCTATCATCAATGAAAAAGAATTTGAGATCACAGATGGCATTCTGCATCATAAAGAAAATGTAGATTTGCTTCCGGCAAATATCGAATTGTCTGCATTGGAAGTAACAATGGGGAATGTGATGAGCAGGGAACTGATTATGAAGGAATATATTGAGGCTGTGAGAACGGAGTATGACTATATCTTGATTGACTGTATGCCAAGCTTGGGACTAATGACAATCAATGCACTGGTAGCTGCGGATTCCGTGTTGATTCCAGTACAGGCAGCTTACCTTCCGGTGAAAGGTCTTCAGCAGCTGATACATACGATTGCAATGGTGAAGAAGCGGTTGAATAGGAAGCTGATATTTGAAGGAATCCTTCTCACAATGGTAGATTTCCGCACAAATTATGCAAAGGATGTGGCTGGTAAAGTGCGCGAAGCTTATGGAGAAAAGATAGAGATTTTTGATACGGTGATTCCTATGTCAGTGAAAGCAGCTGAAACAAGTGCAGAAGGCGTCAGCATCTTTTCCCATTGCCTGAATGGAAAAGTAGCGAAAGCATATGAGACGATTGCAAAGGAGGTATTGAGAAATGAAGAGTAAAAGCGCAGACAAAATAAAGATGCCCAGTATAGATGAACTGCTGGGAGTGTCCGGTGAGGAAAGTGCAACAGATATTGAGATTAGCAGAATACATAGCTTTGCAAATCATCCATTTAAAGTTTTGGATGACGATAAGATGGATGACCTGGTAAAGAGTATTAAACAGAATGGTGTGCTGACACCTGTTTTAGTAAGGCCAGATAAGAATAACAGCTATGAGATGATATCCGGGCATCGAAGAATGCACGCAGCCATAAAAGCTGGACTGGAGACAATACCGGCTATTGTGCGGGATATGGAAGACGATGAAGCCATTGTCATAATGGTAGATGCCAATATCCAACGAGAAGAATTGCTTCCAAGTGAAAAGGCGTTTGCATATAAGATGAAAATGGATGCGATGAAGAGGCAAGGTGCCAGAAATGATATAGCAGATTCCACTTACACCCAAAATGGGTGGAGGTCAGAAACAGCAGCGGTAATTGGACAGCAGGTAGGAGAAAGTAAAAATCAAGTTAGAAGGTATATCCGACTTACGGAACTCATTCCAGACCTTCTTGATTATGTAGATAAGAAACGTCTGCAGTTTACTGTTGCGGTTGACATTTCCTATATTGACAAAGAGATTCAAACATGGTTATTTGAATACATCAAGGAAAATGGTACGGTTAAAGCAGTTCAGGTAGCGGCACTCCGCACAGCACTTGAAGCAGGACCGATGACGCAGGCGAAAATGATCTCCATACTGGTAAACAGTCAGCCTGGAAGGAAGCAGGAACAAAAAATCACGTTATCAGAGAAAAAACTGAGAAATTACTTCTCTGATAAATATACGGCGGAGGATATGGAAAGTGTAATTCTGGAACTTCTGGATCAATGGAAAAGAGGTGAGATAACAGTATGAATTTTGAATACTATTATGGCACTCAGGCTGATCAGTTCAGTTTTATCCGGATTCCAAGAATATTATTATTAGATGAAGCATTTTCCGCACTGTCTTTATCAGCTAAAGTCCTTTACTCGGTACTTCTGGACAGAATGGGACTGTCAATGAAAAATAAATGGCTTGACGAAGAAAACAACGGAAAAATGATTGCGGAAGAGATAAGCAGACGAGTAAAAAAAGAATTGGGAATAACTGTAAGTGTTGGAATCTCATGGAATAAAATTTTTGCTAAGCTCGGAAGCGACTACAAGAAACCGGATGCAATAACCGAATTTAATAAAGCAAATTATCAGGATTTGATTTGGAAACTCCCAGTGTCAGATCTTCTATATGTGGGAAGATCAACGAATAGAACTTTACAGAAATATGGTATTCGCACAATCGGAGAACTGGCAAGAACAGATCCAAGTTTTCTGGAACGGCAGCTTGGGAAAATGGGACTTGTCATTTATTCATTTGCGAATGGCTGGGATGATTCGCCAGTTTCAGCAGAAGGATATCAGGCACCTATAAAGTCTATTGGCAATAGTACAACGACACCCAGAGATCTGGAAAATGATCAGGATGTACAGATTATTCTGATGGCATTGGCAGAAAGTGTCGCAGCCAGACTGCGGAAACATGGTTTTAAATGTAATGTAGTGTCAATTTCTATCCGGGACAATGAGTTGTATCATTTTTCACGACAGAAAAAAATTCAAGAACCCACTGACATTACAGATGAGATTATGAAAGCAGCTTATCAGCTATTCAAGGAAAATTATCATTGGTCACGTCCGATCAGAAGCCTTGGCATTCGTGCTGATGATCTGGTGATGGGAACAGTACCGGTGCAGTTAGATTTGTTTATGAATGAACAACGTCGAGAAAAACAGGAGAAGTTAGACAGAGCAGTAGATGAAATCAGACGACGGTTTGGTTATCACAGTGTCCAGAGAGCATTTATGTATCAGGATAAAGTCTTATCAAGTTTGGATGCACAGAAATCCCACACGGTACATCCAGTAGGATATTTTAATGGGAGGTAAGTTCTTTGGAAAATTATAAAGTATATGTTGAAGTAACCGTAAAATTTAGTACTGATGGTGTTATGATGCCCGTAGAATTTATCTGGGAAGATGGAACGAAGTACATCATTGATAAAGTAAAATCAAAAGAACGATGTGCGAGTCGTAAGGCAGGTGGTACTGGAATCATGTATACGGTATTGGTAGATGGTAAGGAATGCCATTTATATTATGAATTTGATAAGTGGTTTATGGAGCGCAAGAGTGCGTAAAGATTTAAGAAAGAAAACAGGATCTGCAGAAGAGCTGACCTTTCCCTTTTGCTCTTTTCAGGTTGACATATAAGGGCATTACATCTATGTGCATGAAACAATATACCCACTATATTGTCCATGCAGATGTGGCTCTGCTCAAGAATAATTCTTATTGAGCTTCCGTCAAAATCACAGGGATGGGAGTGTAGAACGTCAGAGAAAGACGATTCAATACGAAAAGGAGATTTTGATAATGACAGAGAGAGATTATGCGATCAGATCGTTTAAAGAAGTAACCTTAAATGCAGCACGCCATACAGAAGAAAGAATGAACCTGTACTATGGAAAAATCAAGGAACTGATGAACAATTATCAGGACTTGATTTTGGAAAATCAGATGGTTCTGGATGAATTAGAGCAGGAGTGTCAGGAAAAGATCAATGAGAACATGGCTTATGCTCTTCAGTATATGGATTCTTACGATTACCGCATGAATTTAGGAAAACTGAAAAAAGAAGTAAACAATATCATTTTAATCTATGGACTTTGCGATATGGTCAACCGGGCAATGACATTGGTAAAATATTTTACCCCAAATTTTGGAACCGAATATTATGATGTGCTTTATGGCTGCTTCTGCAGACACAGAAAAATGACAGATATGGAAATTATGCTTGAACTGGGGATGAGCCGGGCAAGTTTTTACCGGAAGAAAAAAGCAGCGCTCCGGCATCTGGGATATTATTTTGGGAAATCGTAGTGCCGCAGTCTGCAAACAAACGATATAAGCCGTCTTTTCCAGAAACGGAAGAGTAGATTTGAAAGAGCCTGGTGGAATCTCCCTTTTCCATCAGGCTTATCTGTTCGTGCAGGTGTATTGATGGAAAGACTGAAAGCCTATGATCCGGAGCTTCCAAAAGATATGGAGCCGATGGTGTATGTGAATTATTGTGAGAAAAGTGAGTTGGGGAATCCAAGATGTGCTAAAAACTCTCGAAAAATTTGAACTTTATACAAAACACATAAAAACCTTATAAAATAAGGCTTTAAGGAATTTGTCCATAAATTTGATATTTGAACAATATTCAGTTTTGAACAAAAGAATATTGTTCATTCTTTTTAAAGTAACATAGATTCTCAATTGTTCATTTTTATAAAGTAAGCAAAATGTTATATTGCCACGATTGTTTTTGCTGATATACCATATTATAATTAGTACGAATGAGTGCAATGGCTGATAGATGCTTTAAGGAGGACTCATTTCATGAAAAAAGTAATTCAGGTAGCAGTCAAAGAGCCGCAGTACGTCGTCAGCACGGATGTGGCGTTCGCACAGGTAGATGCGTGGTTTGGGCATACGGTGCGGGATCTGAAGCTGGATGTTATTTATCCGGAGCACACGGAAAAACGTCCATGTATCGTGTGGATCTGCGGAGGTGCGTGGCTGCAGATGAGTGTGAGCGCACATCTGGCATACCTCTGTGATCTGGCACGCGAGGGTTTTGTCGTGGCGAGCGTACAGTACCGCACGAGTAACGAGGCGGTATTCCCGGCACAGCTTGAGGATGTAAAGGCGGCGATCCGGTATCTGAAGGCACACAGTGAGCGCTATGGCATCGATCCGGAGCGCTTTGGTGTGATGGGAGAGTCAGCCGGAGGACATCTGACGGTTATGACAGCTCTGACCGGTGGCCATAAGGAATTTGACAAGGGGGATTACCTGGAGTACAGCAGTGCGGTGCAGGCAGCCTGCCCGTGGTATCTTCCGGCGGATATCAGCAAAATGCCGCGTCTTTCCGATGTGGAGATGATGGCTGCGCCGGAATCTCTGATGCTTGGAAAAAACGCGGCATTGCATGAAGAGGAGGCGATGAAGGCCTGCCCGATCAGCTATGTGACAAAGGATGCCCCGCCATTTTTACTGCTGCACGGCACCAATGATCATACGGTACCGTACACACAGGGCGAGGCGATGTATGAGGCGCTGACCAAAGCGGGCGCAGATGCGGATCTGATCGCCATCGAGGGCGCGGATCACGCAGATTTGCACTTTTTCCAGAGAGAAGTCTGGAAAATCATCGCAGATTTTTTTAAAGAAAAGCTCAACGTAAAGTAAATCCTGTTCCGTTTTCCGTGGCACTGCTGCCGCCGATCCATACGCGGAAGGCACCCGGCTCTGTGCCGTAGTTGCCGTCTGCCCGGTGGAAGGACAGCTCTGCCTCGGAAATCCGGAAGGAGACGGTCTGTGTCTCACCAGGAGTCAGGGTGATACGTGTAAAGCCTTTCAGCTCCCGAACCGGGCGAACCGTGCTCGCGGCAACATCCTGAATATAGAGCTGTACGACTTCCGTACCGGTGCATGCACCGGTATTTTTTAATTGTACGGATGCAGTGATGGAATCTTCGCTCGTCAGAGAATCGGAAGAAAGGCTCACATCAGAATAAGAGAACTCTGCATAGCTTAATCCGTATCCAAACGGGAAGAGCGGTGTGTTTGGCGTATCGGTGTATTTGGAGACAAAACGCTGTGGATCTGTTCCGGTCAGCGGACGCCCGGTAGAAAAATGGTTGTAGTAAATCGGAATCTGTCCCATATTCCGCGGAAATGTCATCGGAAGCTTTCCGGATGGATTTTTTGTACCGGTCAGAAGATCAAGGATCGCATGACCGCCCTCAGTACCCGGAAGCCATGCTTGGAGAATTGCAGCGGCATTACGGGAGAGCTCGTCAAGAAGCAGCGGGTGTCCGTTAAAGAGCACAACGGCGACATTTGGATTGACTGTCTTTACTGCGCAAAACAGCTCCATCTGATTCTCCGGAAGGGAAAGCTCAGTGCGTGAGGTCGCTTCGTCGGTCTGGAGGTAATGCTCTCCAAGACACAGAATGACGACATCAGCAGCCTTAGCGGCCGCGACTGCATCTGCCAGTGCCTTTTCCGGATCCGCAAACACGTCGGCATAAAATTCTTCGGCGCGATTTGGCTCTGCAAAGCCGGCAAAGACGTGGTCACGCGGAAGAAGCGTCGTGCCGTGGCAAAAGGTGAGGTCAGAGTCCGGGAGCAGTTCCTTAGCGGCCTGTCGGATCGTGACGGAGTCCTCTGGATGTCCGGTGACGGCCCAGCTGCTGCAAATCTCGTAATTGTCGATGTACGGCCCGATAAAAGCTACTTTCTGGGATGGGCGGATCGGCAGCACTTTGTCGTTTTTGAGCAGTACGCAGGAAGCGGCAGCTGCCTCGCGGGCCAGCGCGCGATGTTCCGGACAGAGGATATAGCGGGCTTCTTTTTCCGGGTCGGCATCCTTATGCGGATGCTCAAAGAGACCGAGCTGATTTTTCAGCTGCAGGATGCGCAGGACACTCTCGTCGATCAGTGACTCCGGAATCGTGCCTTCTTTTACGAGCTTTGCAAGCTCCCCGGCATAGCAGCCGGTCATCATATCGATGTCGACACCGGCGAGCAGTGCTTTGTGTGCGGCATCTTTTTTATCGGAGGAAGCACCATGTGCGACTGTCTCAAGGATTGCAGCGTAGTCGGAGATCAGTACGCCGTCAAAGCCCATCTCCTCACGGAGCATCTGACGCATGAGCTTTTGGTTAATTGTGGCAGGGATGTCGTTGACGGTGTTGAAGCTTGTCATGACCATACCGGCTCCGGCTTTGATTCCGGCTTCATAGGAGGGCAGGTAATACTCACGGAACGTATGCTCTGAGACCTGTACGGTATTATATTCCCTTCCGGCCTCGGCACCGCCATATCCGGCAAAATGCTTGATACAGCCGCACACCTTCCCATCCTCTTTCATATCGTCGCCCTGAAAGCCATGGATCTGTGCCGCAGCAAAGCGGCTGTTCAGATATGGATCTTCGCCGGTGGACTCCATGACACGCCCCCAGCGCGGGTCGCGGACGAGGTCAACCATCGGAGAGAAGACAACGTGGATTCCTGCGGCAGATGTCTCGCGTGCGGCGACAGAAGCAGCCCTTTTGCTTATCTCCGGGTCAAAGGAAGCGCCTTGCGCGATCGGAGCCGGAAAAATCGTGCGGTAGCCGTGGATGACATCCATCATAAACAGAAGAGGGATATGATGCGGATGCCTGTTTATATAGGCATCCTGAATCTGCATCAGTGCTCTCGCAATCCTAGCTACTTTCATCGTATCATTTCAGCTGGCATCCTGCAAGTAAATCAAGCGGGCATTCGTATACTTTTATTAAGGGGCATATTGCAACGAAAAAAATGAATTTTTCGTTTATTCAATTCAGAAAATTCAAAAGAAATGAATATTCATAATAAAAAACGAAAGAATGAAAATGAACGTTCAAAAACCGGAATACGAAACAGAAAACGAAAACAGGTTAAAAGTGCACAAAAAACAGGAGACGATATTGTACATAATTGTGTATTGATATCAGAAAAAGATTGTGCTATTCTGTAATCACAATAAATGTTGCAAAAAACAAGAAATGAAATGATTCAAAAGAACGGCATAAAATAACTCATTTCAACAAAACAAGCAACAGAAAAAAACAGGAGGATGAATATGAAAAAAGCAGTTTCAACAGCAATGGCACTGAGCATGATGGTTGGCCTTATGGGCGTGAACGTGAACGTGAACGCTTCTGCGTACGAGGCAGGAAGCTACGATGGGGTTTCCATCACAATGCTGAACACAAAGAGTGAGCTCCAGGATTACCTGGTAGATGCAGCAGCAGAGTGGGGCGAGCTGACCGGAGCATCACTGGATGTTTATACGATCAGCGACAGCGGTTCACCGTCTCAGGAGATCGCAGCCAGATATGCAGCGAACAATGCACCGACCCTGATCATGGGCGATGTACAGGACGTAACTGATATCTGCGAGGAGTATGGTGCAGACTTAAGCAATGAGTCTTGGGCAGCAAACGGTGGTGAGACCTACGGTGTATCTGTAGATGGCAAGCTTTACAGCTTCCCGTTTTGCATTGAGGGCCGTGGCCTGATTTACAATAAGACCGCGATCGAAGAGACCCTCGGCGAAGAGTGGGATCCGTCTTCTGTAACGAACATGGATGATCTGGCAGTTCTGCTGGAGAAGCTCGTTAAGAACGGCATGGAGTATCCGGTAGCACTGAACATGGAGGACTATGCTCTTGGAGGACATTACCTCACACAGGTATATGAGGAGCAGGACAGCACGATGGAGACAACTTCCAAGTTCATCGATGACCTGAAGGCTGGTAACGTAGATTTGATGTCCAACCAGAGATTCACAGCTCTGATGGATACCTTCGATCTTCTGGCTCAGTACAATATCAATAAGGATGACCCGCTCGCAGCGGACTACGCTACGAACTGCGCAGACCTGGCAGAAGGCGAAGTAGCTTTTTATTTCAATGGTAACTGGGCATGGGCAGAGATTTCTTCCTATATTGAAGACGGCACAGAGATCGGTATCATGCCGGTAATGCAGAATGAGACCTCTGAGAACGAAGCAGTAAACAGCTCCATCTGCGGCAGCGCAACGAAGCAGGTCATGATCGACAAGGAGTGCAATGATGAGCAGCAGCAGGCAGCAGCGAAGGATTTCCTGAACTGGCTTGTTGAGTCTGAGGAAGGCCAGAGCGTTCTGATCGAGCAGTGCTCCCTGATCCCGGCATTCACGAATATCGACAAGGATGTTACCAACATGCTGGCACAGAGCGTTCAGAACTACGTGAAGGAAGGCAAAGTCATCAACGTACCGTACTCCTACCCGGGAGATCACTGGCAGACCGTTGGTGCTTACATGCAGAAGTACTTCGCAGGTGAGACCGACCGCGCTACCTTCGCAACGGAGATTCAGGATTACTGGACCGGACTTGCAAAATAATTCCGAACCGATTCAATGGACATACAGAGCTTGAACGGCTGATGATAGCTGCTGTCGGCGGTGGCGGCAGCTATTCTTCGATTAAGAGAGGGAATTATGAATAAAAAAAATGAGTCTTTAAAAAATACGGGACTGTTTCTGGCCTTTGCAGGACCGGCAGTCTTTGCCTTCATGGCAGTAGTTATTATCCCGTTTTTATACGGATTTTATCTGACCTTTACGAGCTGGGACGGCCTTTCCAAGTCAAAGCCGTTTGTAGGACTTGCGAATTACGCTGAGCTATTTAAGGATACCGGCTTCTGGCAGGCACTCGGACTGACATTGATCTATGTGGTTGTGTCCGTGGTTCTGGTCAATGTCGTAGCATTTCTTCTGGCACTGCTGGTTACCGGAAAGCTCCGTGGCAAAAAGTTCTTCCGTGCAGGCTTCTTCGTTCCGAACCTGATCGGAGGAATCGTACTTGGCTACATCTGGCAGTTCATTTTCAAGACCATTCTGGTTTATATCGGTAAGAACGCAGGCATCGGATTTTTATCCAAGTCCTGGCTGTCCTCCCCGGTACCCGCATTTATCGCACTGATCATCGTAACGGTATGGCAGCTGTCCGGTTACATGATGCTGATCTACATCGCAGGACTGACAAGTGTATCTGCCGACCTGCGCGAGGCTGCCAAGATCGACGGATGTACGGAGAGCCAGGTGACAAGAAGCATTGTCATCCCGCTGATGCGTTCCTCCTTTACGATCTGTCTGTTCCTGACAATTACCCGCTGCTTCATGGTTTACGATCTGAACCTTGCCCTGACTGAGGGCGGCCCGTTCGGTTCTACCGTTATGGCGGCAATGTACGTATACAACAAGGCATTTGTGACAAAGTCCTACGGACCGGGTCAGACCGAGGCGGTCATTCTGTTCCTGTTTACGGCGATTATTGCAGTTTCTCAGGCTGTTATGAATAAGCGGAAGGAGGTAGAAGCGTAATGGATGAGGGAAGAAGTGTAGAATCCAGCAAAATAAGACCGATTATCCGTACGGTGGTTGCGGTATTGCTGTTCCTGTTTTATATGTTTCCGTTTTTCATGATCGTGCTGAACTCCTTTAAGGATAAGCGTGATATTACAAAGCTGCCGCTCAGCTTCGGCGGCAAGAAGGGATTCACGATTGACAACTACATCACAGCTTTCCAGAGACTGGATTTCTTGAATGTATTTAAGAACTCCTTTCTAGTAACAGGTATCAGTGTCCTTCTGATCATTCTGTTTTCTTCCATGTGCGCTTACATCTTTGTAAGAAAAGACTGGAAGATCAATAAACTCCTGTTCCTTTTGATGATGTTTTCGATGGTCATTCCGTTCCAGGTAGTCATGATCCCGCTGATCTCCATTTACGGCGGCATGTTCCATCTGCTGAATCACAGATATACGCTGATTTTCATGCATCTGGGCTTTTCTGTCTCAATGGCGGTATTCATGTATCATGGCTTTATCAAGGAAAGTGTTCCTCTGGCACTGGAGGAGGCGGCGCACATTGATGGTGCAGGCCCGTTCCGGACATATTTCTCCATCGTATTTCCACTGCTGAAGGCGCCGACGGCGACACTGGTCATCCTGTATGTCCTGTCTTTGTGGAACGATTACCTGCTGCCGAGCCTGATACTGACCGACAAGAAGGTATATACCCTTCCGGTAGCGATGTCGCTGTTCCAGGGTACTTATTCAAATCAGATGGATCTGCTTCTGGCAGGCCTTGTGATGTCGATTATTCCGATTATTATCTTATATGTCGTGCTGCAGAAGTATATTATTGCAGGTGTTGTTGCAGGAGCAGTAAAATCCTGATGAATGTATAAGCAAGAAAAAGGGCAATGCAGCAATTTAGTAAAAATGCATTGCCCTTTTCTGCATACAGCAAAGCTGTTTATTTGACAGAGATAATACGAAGATGCAAGGAGAAAAACGCATGAATCAGCGGGTTTTAATTGAAAAAAATTATCTTCGGATACCGATCAGAAAAGATGCAGTCGAAAAAAATGTGTGGCTTTACCAGGAACTGACCGCAGTGCTGCAGTTCCAGGCGGGCCTTTTTGTGGATTATGGATCCGGGGCACCGGATTTTTATGCGGAGCTTCCGGTAGAACGATGGAAGGGTTCGGTACTGACGCTTGTGCATGAGGAGGACCGGCCGGTTCCGTTTCTGCAGTCGGATGAGCTCCTGCCAAATACAGAGCCATTTCAGCCATGGATTCATTTTGCACCGAAAAGCGGATGGATGAATGATGTCTGCGGAGCGTGCTGGTATCAGGAAAGCTATCATCTGTATTTTCAGCACAATCCGTTTGGTGTTCAGTGGAACAATATGAGCTGGGGGCATGCAGTGAGCAGCGATCTGCTGCACTGGCAGCAGCTGGAGGAGGCACTGCTCCCGGAGGCAGACGGACCGGCTTTTACCGGAAGTGCCATTTTGCATGAGGGTGAGCTCCCGGAAGTGCCGGAGGATGCACTGGTGGTCTATTATACCTGTGCCGGAAATCGCAGCGTATGGAGCCGCGGGAAGAAGATGTGTCAGAAAATCGCGTGGAGCGAGGATGGAACACATTTTCAGACACTGGGTGAGATACTGCCAAATCAGATTTTTGAAAACCGGGATCCAAAGGTATACAGGTTTGGACAAAAGCACTGGTTTATGGTATTATTTCTCGATGGGCATGAATTCGGAATTTTTGTCTCGGATAATATGAAGGACTGGAGGCAGACGCAGAGTCTGGTGATTCCGGAGGCATGGGAATGTCCGGATCTTGTCCGGCTGAGAGTACAAAGTACCGGTGAAGAAAAATGGCTGTTCTGGACACCGGACGGATTTTACCTGGTGGGAGAATTTGACGGCATGCAGTTCACCGCGACACAGCCGGGAAGAAGATTTTACGGAAGCGAGAAGGTCTATGCGGCACAGACGGTCGCCAATCTGGATGGACGTGTCCTCCAGATTCCGTTTTTGCGCGGACATACGCAGCCGTATTACAATCATCGCGGCCTGATGGGCGCTCCGAGAGAAATGCAGCTTCAAAAAGACGGCGGTGAATATGTCTTATCCGAACCGCTGTGCCGGGAGCTGCAGCAGCAGAAGATTCCGTTGTGGCGGCGGACGGTTCAGAAGGAACCGATGGAATTTTGCTGGGAAGAGGACGGGGCGATGCTGCTGCAGCTGACTTTTTCCGAGGATACGTCTTTCGCACTGTGGATCTGCGGCGAACGGATTGAATGGGATGCCGAAAAGAAAAAGCTGGCATTTACCTTTATGAACCGTCTTGACATCCTGGAAATCAGAAATATGACGATTCTGGCAGACCGTGGTGTGCTGGAGATCGCAGTTAATGAAGATACAGCCTGCTATTATGTCCCGGGAAACGGGGAACTTGTGAAAAGTATTGAACTTTCCGGTGAGATGGAAGCAGAGCTGTTCCTGATTCGGTAAGAACCTTGCCCACATCTGTGTGAAGGCAGAGTAAGCATTTCCTGATTCAGATGTGCGCAGTGCTGAGCAGTTGGCAGGGAGGATGCTCCCGCTTTGCCAACGGGGATAGAATGGAGATTACTATGTTAGATAAAGCTTTAATTACAAGAGCAGATGATTTTGGGTCCAGCCATTCGGCGAACCAGGCGATTTATGAAGTGTCGAAAAAAGGAATTGTAAAAAATGTATCCGTGATGGCATGTGCACCATATCTGGAGGAGGCAGCGGAAATGCTTGCATCCAGTAAGGATGTCACGTTTGGTATGCACAGTGTGATTAACGCAGAATGGGATCGGGTCGTATGGGGACCGGTAGCGCCGAAGGAGAAAGTGAAAAGTCTGATCGATCACCGGGGCGTTTTTTACCAGGACGTGTTGGAGCTGGCAGCGGCAAAGCCGGATCTGGATGAGATTATTACCGAATACAAGTATCAGCTGGAGCGGCTGCGCAAGGTGGGTTTCCCGATTGCGTATATTGATTCTCATATGATGCCGGAGGGAGACATTCCGGGACTGGCAGAAAAATTTGACCGGTGGGTGGAGGAAGAGGGGCTGATCAACCACCGCTATTACAACCGGATGCTTCCGGATAGCGATAAGTTTTCTCATGACCGGACGCTGTTCGAAAAAGAGATCCGAAAGCTGGAGGGCCAGTACAAGCTGGTGCTGCATCCGGCAAAGACCTCAGATGAGATGAAGATGACCGGAAATCACAATTATTCCGGGGAATTTATTGCGTGGGAACGGGAGGATGACTATGAGTTTTATAATGATCCGACGGTTCTTAGCTTTTTACAGGAGCAGGGGGTAAAGCTTTTGAGCTACAAGGATGCAGAGCCTGCAAAAGAGCCATATAATTTCAGCTTGTGGAGAAAATAGCGTGAGGAACGTTTATGGATATTACAGTGAGTGAGAAGTATCTCTGGTTTCCGGTGGATATGTCCGGAGAAATGGTCTGGGTGTCGGTATATGACGGGGATCAGAAAATCCAGGAGATGAAAGTTTCCCTCGGAAAAGAGCATATTGATTTTTACGGGGTATGGAAGGCGACGGAGTATCTTGGAAAAGAGCTTCGGATTGTCAGTGAAAAGGGCGAGGAGTATCTGGATGGCGTTGATATCCGCCAGGAGAAGACGCGTCCGCAGAATGATTATCCGTACCGCCCGCGGTTGCATTACACACCGGCATACGGCTGGGTGAACGATCCGAACGGACTGGTATATGTGGATGGCGTTTATCATATGTTCCATCAGTATAATCCGTATTCGACGGAATGGCAGAATATGTCCTGGGGACATGCCACCAGTACGGACCTTATGCACTGGGAAGAGCAGGAGGTGGCAAGCACGCCGGATGAGTACGGCACGATGTATTCGGGCTGTGCGATGGTTGATGAAAAAAATACAGCCGGTTACGGAAAGGATGCACTGCTGTTTTTCTATACAGCGGCAGGAGGGATGAACGAGTGGTCGAAGGAAGCAGGCAATCTCTTCACACAGAAGCTGATGTGGTCAACGGACGGAGCGAAAACCATTCATAAGCGTGACGAAGAGCTGGTTCCGTGGATTGTCGGGGAAAACCGCGACCCGAAGGTATTTTGGCATGCGGAATCAAACGCCTATGTGATGATTATGTACCTGGAGGAAAATGATTTTCTGATCCTGCGCTCTGCCGATTTACTTCACTGGGAGCAGACGCAGAAGATGATGGTACCAGGGATGTGGGAATGTCCGCTTCTGATCGAGGTTCCGGTAGAGGGGACAGATAAGAAGGAATGGGTATTCTGGTCTGCGGACGGTTATTATCAGATCGGCAGCTTTGACGGCTATACCTTCCAGACGAAGACGGAGCGGAAGATGGCCTATTTCAGCAGACGGGCCTATGCCGCACAGAATTTTGTAAATGTTGGAGAGAGAGTATTACTCGTTCCGTGGGTGCGGCTGGATAATGCAAACGGCTGGTATCGCGGCGCAATGGGAATTCCGCAGGAAATCTGCCTGAAGGACGGAGCGGACGGATTGCAGCTGGCATTTTCCATGGCAGAGGAGCTGCATGCTCTGCGCGGCAGCTGGGAGGTGCTTCCGCAAAATGAGACCATTTTCATTGCAGGAGAAGCAAGGGAGGTTGTGCTTAGCTGGAATGCCGGAATGACAGGAACGGAGCTTCTTGAGATCGGAGAGACGACGATCCGGGTAGATTTTACACATGGAGAGCTCTGGGTGGACACCGATCGGAAGCATGAGCTGGATGGAGAGCTGCGCGGTGTGTTTGATCCAGCGAAGCCGCTTGATATGACAGTTGTGATCGACCAGGAGATGCTGGATATCCTGGCGGACGGCGGACGGCTTTGCGGCACCATTGAGACCGAGGAAAATGTACTTGGAAAAACGCTTAAGCTGCGCGGAGATGCGGCTCCAGGAGCTGCAAAGTGGTGCGTATTGAAATAAAGGCGCCAAAGAACAAATAGTTGAACAGATAAAAAATTCGAATACCGGAAAAGAAGTGAGGACATACAGGGATGGCAACAATCAAAGATGTGGCGATGGATGCAGGTGTATCGGTAGGAACGGTATCCAATGTCATTAATGGCGGAAATGTAAGTGAAGAGCGGAGGCAGCGGGTCGAGCAGTCGATTCAGAAGCTTGGCTATCAGGTGAATGGGATTGCCCGGAAGATGCGTACACAGCGCACCGACTATGTCGTCGTCATTTTGCCTGATATTACCAATCCGTTTTACAGCCTGCTGCTGCAGGGGCTTGAGCATGCACTTTCTGCCTATGATAAACAGCCACTGCTGTGTATTTCAGACGGCGAGAAAGAGAAAGAGATCAAATATATCGAAATGGCCAGAACCAACAAGGTCGACGGTATCATTGGTGTTACGTTCAGTGATGTGGAGGAATATCTGGATGATACACTGGCATTTGTGTCGATTGAGCGTCGTTTTTCAAAAAATATCCCGTGTGTATCCGGAGATAATTATCTGGGCGGACGTATGGCAGCAGAGAATCTGGTTCGGCGAGGTGCGACGAATCTGTTGCTTGTGCAGACCATTATGTCAGTGGACAATGAGGTGCGAAAGCGCAGACTTGGCTTTGAAGGGTATTGTGAAGAAAACGAGATTCCATATGCAAGCATTACGTTTTCCGAGAAGCAGGTACCGTCCGTGTACTCATCCTTTTCTGCACGCAGCCTGATCGGAAGTGTATTGCAGGCACATATGAATAATCAGATGACGGAAAATGGAAGGCCGAACGGAATTTTTGCAGGTACAGATCATCTGGCGATCGTCATTCAGGAGGAGCTGGAGCAGATGGGCCTGCGTGTCCCGGAGGATGTGCAGGTGATTGGTTATGACGGGCTGCGCTGGATGAATACCGGACAGCCATTTGTGTCGAGTATTTATCAGGATACCGGGATAATCGCAAAGACAAGTGTTGATTGTCTGATGCGGCTTCTGAATGGAGAAGCGGTGGAGGATATTGTGGATCTGCCGATTGTCTTTCAGGACGGCGGGACGACGCTTCCACTGCCAGAGACTGATATAAAGGAGAAACAGGGCATCATGCTTCCGATTCTGGAGGGAGAGGATAGAAGATGAAAAGAACGAGAAAAAAGACAACAAAGCAGGAGACATTACAGCAGCCGACCGTGGCGATCACGATGACAGCTGAGGATAAGGCGGCAGCTGAGAAGGTGGCTGCACTGCGCGAGGCAGAGGCAGCCCAAAAAGCACGCGAGGATGCAATCGAAGCGACGTACCGGAAGCGGTTTGACCGGCACTTTGAGGAGCTGCGCTGGCTGTATATGGAGCTTTATGGCAACAGCTCCATGTTTGCAGAGCTGTGCGACAATATGAAACGCTTCTACATGGAGCGAAATACCGATCTGCGTGCATCTGATGCGAGCAGAGAGAAACGCCCGGACTGGTACAAGCAGAATGACATGATGGGCATGATGTTCTACATCGACAATTTTGCAGGCAATATGAAGGGCGTGCAGAAGAAGCTGGATTATATAGAACAGTGTGGCGTCAACTACATTCATCTGATGCCGTTTCTGGATACTCCGGAGGGGCGCTCCGATGGTGGCTATGCAGTATCAGACTTCCGCAAGGTACAGGAAAAGCTTGGCACAATGGAGGATCTGGAGCATCTGACCGCAGCTTGCCATGAGAAGGACATTAATGTCTGCATGGATTTTGTCATGAATCACACCTCAGAGGATCACGAGTGGGCGAAGCGTGCGCGTCAGGGAGATGGCGAGTATATGGGCCGTTATTTCTTCTTTGACAACTGGGATATTCCGGCAAAATATGAACAGACGGTTCCTCAGGTATTTCCGACGACAGCACCGGGCAACTTTACCTGGCTTCCGGATGCCGGACATTTTGTCATGACCTCCTTCTATCCGTATCAGTGGGATCTGAACTACCGCAATCCGCGCGTGTTCAATGAGATGATGTACAATTTCCTCTTCCTTGCAAATAAGGGAATCGACATTGTCCGGATCGATGCGGTGCCATATATATGGAAGGAACTCGGTACGACCTGCCGGAATCTTCAGCAGGTGCATACGATTGTGCGCATGATGCGTATGATCGGTGAGATCGTCTGCCCGGGTATTCTGCTGCTCGGTGAGGTAGTCATGGAGCCGGAGAAGGTCGTTCCGTATTTCGGCACAGTCGAGAAGCCGGAATGCCACATGCTCTACAATGTGACGACGATGGCTACGACCTGGCATACCGTAGCGACACGTGATGTGAGCCTTTTAAAGAAGCAGCTGGATATCGTGGACAGTCTGCCAAAGGATTATGTATTTCTGAATTACCTGCGTTGCCACGATGATATCGGCTGGGGACTGGATTATGCGACACTGGAGCAGGAGGGCATGATGGAGCGCTCCCACAAGCAGTATCTGAATGACTATTTCCAGGGCTATGCAGGAAACAGCACGAGCCGAGGTGAGCTGTACAATGCCGATCCGGTGACCGGAGATGCGCGGTTCTGCGGAACGACCGCTTCCATGTGTGGAATCGAAAAAGCCGGTTTTGAGCAGGATCCGGCCGCGATGGATCTGGCAATCCGCAAGGATCTGATGCTGCATGCGTATATGTTTATGCAGTCCGGTATTCCGGTACTCTACAGCGGAGACGAGATCGCACAGGTCAACGATTATACCTACAAGGATGATCCGAACAAGGTGGCAGATTCCCGTTACATTCACCGTGGCGTGATGCACTGGGATCTGGCAGAAAAGAGAAACGATCTGTCTACCGTAGAAGGGAAAATGTTCCTTGGCCTGCAAAAGCTGGAGCAGATCCGCAAGGAAGAGAAGGCGTTTGTCTCCTATGCAGATACATGGACAGTCGAGACGTGGGAAAAGGGTGTACTCTGTATCGGAAGATTTTATGACGGAGAGAAAATTTACGGTCTGTTTAATTTCAGTGAGTATGACAAGACGGCATGGATCAATGGAAATGACGGTCTGTATGTCGACCTGATCTCTGGACAGAAGATGAAGGCATGCGGGGTTAATATTCCGGCGTTTGGTTACTATTATCTGAAAAAGCTGTAAAAAAGTAAATTGTAGGAGGAAAAAGAAATGAATGGATTTGGTGGTATTTCAGATCTGACGACAGCAAAAAGAGGCAGAAGCCGTTCTGTCAATGCAGAAAATCCGACAGGCGAAAAAGGAAAGGGCGGGATGGCACCCAGCAATCTGGGACCTTCCAGAAAAGGTTCTCCGTGTCTGCGAAACCTTGCTTCCGGAAGCGTGACAACGCTGGCAGATATCAAAGGGCCGGGCGTGATCAATCATATCTGGATCACGGTAGCAGATCAGACGGAAAAGGACTATTATGTTCTGCGCGATCTGGTGCTGCGGATGTACTGGGATGATGAGGAGACACCTTCTGTGGAGAGCCCGCTCGGGGACTTCTTCTGCTGCGGCTTTGCCAGGGACTGTATCGTCAATTCCCTTCCGATCTGCGTGGTTCCGGCGAGAGGTTTGAACTGCTATTTTCAGATGCCGTTCGGAAAGCGGGCAAGGATCACACTGGAAAATCAGCACGAGACAGAGCTGGAGTGCTTCTTTTATCAGGTTGATTATCTGGAGCTGGATGAGCAGCCGGAGGATACCTTATACTTCCATGCACAGTGGCGCAGGGAGAAGCTGACGCAGCTGCAGAAGGATTATACGATTCTGGATGGCGTGAAGGGACGCGGACATTATGTCGGCACGTATATTGCCCATACATCACTGGAGCGTTACTGGTATGGCGAAGGTGAGATGAAGTTCTATATTGACGGAGATGAGGAATATCCGACGATCTGTGGAACCGGGATGGAGGACTATTTCGGCGGCTCCTGGAGCTTTGCAAAGCAGGTGGACGGGAAGACGGTGGAGCAGAATTACAATACGCCGTTCCTCGGATATCCGTATTATTCCACACACGATGAGCGGGCCTGGAGTGCGTATCATAATGATGATACACTTCCGCAGCGTGGCTTTTATCGCTGGCATATTCTGGATCCGATTCTGTTTGAGGAGGATCTGCGCGTGACGCTTCAGCAGATCGGAGGCTGCCATAAGGGAAATTTTGAACGGCAGGACGATGTGGCAAGCGTGGCTTACTGGTATCAGAGCGAGCCACATCAGGCGTTTGCTCCGCTTTTGAAAAAGGAAGAGCGCTGGCCGAGATGAGTATGGAAGCACATTTTCTTCATTTTGGCTTGACAAAATAGTGCGTTTCCGCTAAGATAGCAGGTATGTAACCTGACTTCCGTCGTTTCTCTCAAAACCTAGTACTCAGTTATCAATTAGCATGGTGAACTCAAAGATATTTTCGATCTCTTTTTCTGTCAGATACAGTGCATCGAGATTGGTTAAGCCGATAAGGTTTTTGATTTTTTCATTAACACTTTGGTTCTGAGAAATATTGATATAGGTTCCATCGCCTTTGTCAATAACCCTGAAGTCACGCATAAAATTTACAAGATCATAGGAATTGATTTTATTTTTGAAACATTTGATTTCCAGAATCTTTAAAAGAAACAAACTAAGGTAGCAGATTAAAAAATGCCCATAGATTGTTTCTTTTTTTTGCACATAAACAGGCCGGGCATCCAGATAAGATTTGGTTATACGGAAGGACTCTTCTATTTTCCAGAGGTTGTGATACGTGTGGTATACCTGTGAGGGTTCCATATCTAATTCAGATGTTACCAGGAGATTATACCCTGCGTATTTCAGATCCTCGTCAATCTTTGCCTGGTTGATTTCAATTACCGGTTTTTTACTTTTTCCATCTTTATCTGTATTTGTGATCTGTATGTATTTAACGGAATCTCCCAGATCCTCCCGTGCCATTTTTTTATAAGTGGTATAGTTGGTAGCTTTGTCAACCATTTTCATGATTTCAGCTTTTTGCTTCTGGGCAAGGGAAGGGTTATAGGAAACGATGCGTTTTTCTTTTACACGGAAAGAGATTACTTTTTCTTCACCGGTTTCGGGATTCAATTCCTTGAATTTATAAGAAAAAGTATCTACACAGGATTTTAAGCGGAATAGAAGTTTCCCGTTTTTATCCCGGTAATCCGTATAGACATTGGCATCATTTTCAAGAAGCAGCCATTGTTTTTCTTTTTCACTCAGTCCTTTTCCATGGACAGATTTTGAAAAAATGTATCCGTCCCTGGCTTCTATGACAGCAGCATAAATGTTCCTTGCACAGTTTAACCCTTTATCTGCAACCTGTACGGTTTTCCCGGTAACTTTATAACGCTCCTTCATTTCCTGTATGATTTTTCGGATGTACGGTTTCTCTGACTCATTTCCGGGATACATCTGCATGGCAAGCGGAACCAGGTCTGCATCCAGAAGCAGTGCCTGGCCAATGATCGGTTCATGCCTGTTTTCTTTGGAAGGCCCCTTTTGTTTATCTTCCTTTGGGAGGTCAATTTCAAAATAGTAGTTAGTGCAGTCAAAAAAAACACTGCTGAAATCCCGCCTGTAATGCTCTTCATAGCAGTGGTTGAACAGTTCAATATATTTTTTATAGGATTCCCCGATGAAAGCACAGCCATCATAAACCTGATCCTCGGAAATAGGAACGCTATGGTAAAGACGCGGGAAGACCGTAGATACTGTTTTGGATTTTGAACAGGGATAAAGGATCCGTGCATAGATCAGCTGTGCAATCATATCATAAAGGTTAAACTGGAACCGTTTTTGTAACGCAAGGATATCGACGGTCTCTTTTACGTTCAGTTCTGAAAGAAGAGAATCGACAAGGAAGTAACCAATGTTTTTTTCAAGCTGTGTGGCAAAGACCCGGGGACGGGTTTCATCGGCAACCGAGGCCGCGTGTTCCCTGTTTTTTTCCGCCACGTATTTTTGGTAATAAGAAACAGGGTCTGGGATCTCATCGGAGATAAGCTCTGAGACGTAACCAAAGCTTGAACGGGGCTGCTTTTTTTCTTTATCCCAGAAACTTTCATACATCTGGAGATAGAGCCCTTTTTTCTTTTTATCCTGCCGTAAATAGTATGCCATATGCCCCTCCTGATAGAGTACTATGTAGTACTATTATTATACAACATACCGAAAAAAATTTTCAATAAAAAAATGCCCTGTAAGGACATTAAATTTTCCAGTAAAATCAAGCCTTTTAAGATATTTGAGCAATCTGAAATGCATTGGAAGAATTGAAAACGTCGGAACTTTCATAGTACTACGACGGAAGACGGGATTTTACCATGTTTTGTACTTAAAATGTACTTGTATTATGAACTTATTTTGTACTTATCAAATGGAGAGGAAGCCATATGGAAAAAGATAAACATCTTGGTCTTCGGATTGATTCTGAGACGCATGGAAAACTGAAAAGTCTTGCTGAATTTGAGGGGCGTTCTATCAATGGAGAAGTACTGTATCTGATTCGTCAGGCGATTGCTCAACATGAGAAAGATCATGGCACATTAAATAAATAGGGAGATCATACATCGGGCTGGTGAGTTCCGGTGTATTTTTATGCCAATTCAAAAAGTATCAAATGATGATACTTTTAGAGGAATCAGTGATACTTTACGGCAGGTATTTGAGATACCTTTGATACTTTGGACTGTTATACTGATTATGCTGGAAATAAAAGAACAGCAGGAAAACTTCATATGAT
>OGYI01001182.1_pt1 | contig 26920 bp, 27 predicted proteins | sample 1576521 | NCBI WGS metagenome assembly OGYI01 (sample SAMEA3541484, study PRJEB24748) | human gut metagenome | biome: human gut; feature: human-associated habitat; material: faeces | place: China | collected 2012
TACAGCTGACGATCCATATGGTACGCCGCCTGATAAAATGAGTGAGCCAGCAGGCAGGCGACAGCCAAAGGACAAGGGGACATCGTGCAGGAGGGGCAGCTGGGAGTGAACGGTAACCGGAAGGTAGATTTTGAAAATGGTAATGACTAGATTTTTATTGTAATTGAAAATTATCAGGTGTAAAATAAAACTGCTCCGTGAAACTTGGAATTTTATGCTGATAGATGGAAGACGGTGCTTACAATGCCTTTTATTACGATATGTGATGACAGTCTGCAGGATTTGATGTATATGGAGAAAATGTTATATCATTACAGGGAGAGGAATCCTGATAGTTTGTTTGCTGTTAATAAATACTCGGATCCGGGAAAGCTGTATGCCAGGATTGAGGAAGGGGAGTATGCGGATATTTATATTCTTGATATTCTGATGCCGGATAAATCCGGGATAGAGTTGGGGAATCTGATCCGTGCCCAAAAACGTAAAAGTATTATAATGTATACTACGGCATCGGTGGATTATGCGCTGGAGGCCTATCAGGTGTTTGCCTGCAGGTATTTGGTGAAGCCGTTGGAAGAGGCGGTGTTTCAGGAGGCGGTGCAGTATGCGCTTATGCAGGCGGAATTGAACCGGGAACCGGTTTTCCGGATTAAAACGGCGGAGGGAGTTCTGACTTTTGCCTATTCCGGTATTTTGTATGTGGAATGCAGGCAGCGGAGTCTGTATCTTTATGCAAAGGATGGGACCTGTATTCATAGTATTGTGCTGCGCGGTACTTTTGAAAAGGCGGTGGAGGAGCTGCTGGACAGCTGGACTTTCGTGCAGATACATAAGTCTTATGTGGTAAATATGGAATATATCAGCCGGTATAAGCAGGACAGCGTCACAATGGAAAACGGACAGATACTGCCGGTCAGCCGGAACAAAGCTCCCTGGGTTAAAAGGAAATATCTGGGCTTTATGACCGATAAGTACAGATAGGGGGGCGCATGTTTGATATATGGAATTACTTTCTTGGAATTTTGTTCCTGATGATGTATCTGCTTTCTTTTCTGCCGCGCAGATATTCTCTGCCTAAAACAACTTTCTTTTGTTTGGTTACGATAGTCCTGGATACATTGGCCTATGTGTGGAAGATTTTATATTCTGACGGATTTGGCGGGATTAATATTGTGATCACTGTGATGCAGATCCTTTTGATACAGGGGACTGTTTTTCTGGTATCCAGAAACAGGGATGCACGTGATCTGTTTATCGGTCTGAGCGCCTCCAATTATACTATGGCGGGAGGAATTGCCGGCGGTGTGGCTTTTGTTTATACGGGGAATATGGAGCAAGGACTGCTGGTTGCTTTTGCAGTGCATCTGGGTCTTTTGCTGCTACTGATACTCAGAATCCGCAGAACTTATCAGCTTGTTCTGCAGCAGACCAACAAGGGCTGGCTGCGGCTTTGCCTGATACCGGCAATGTTTTATGGTACCTTCTGCATTATTGTATATCTTCCTGTATTCCTGGATAGAAAGCCGCAGAATATTCCTGTGGTTTTCTGTCTGTTATTTACGATGATGGTTTCTTATATCATTATATTGTCCCAGGCCCGGCAGGACTTTGAGTATGGGAAAATCATGGAACAGAATGCTGTGCTGGAGTCTTATCAGAAAGGCCTGGAGCTGGAGTGTGAGGCGATTGAGGAGGCGGAACAGAAGCTGATGGTGCTGCGTCACGATCTGCGGCATTATGCCTCCGCGGTCTATGTCCTCCTGGAACAGGAAGAATATGGGGAGGCCAAAAAACTGATTCGGGAATTGTCAGGAGAGATACGGGAGGGAAAGCTGAAGCGCTACTGTGAAAATCCCACATTGAACAGTGTATTGTGCAGCCTGGCGGCGAAAGCGGAGGAGTTTGGGGAAAAGGTGCAGATTACCGCGGCGGTACCCAGGGAAATAGCCCTGAGTACTATGGAACTGGCGGCGGTAACAGCTAATCTGCTGGAAAATGCCATTAACTTTGTAAGGAATAAGGAACCGGAAAAACGCAGGGTAAGCCTTCTTCTGCGTTATGAACAAGGGCTGCTGATAGTGGAAACGGTTAACAGCTGTGAAGAATATGAAAAGCCGGATATTGATTTAGATGGTGTAATTCCGGATAGCGGGGAGAAAGACGGCCATGGACTGGGACTCAAGGGGGTAGCAGCTTTTGTGCGGAAATATGGGGCGCAGTTTGACAGCTATTATGGAGAAGGCCTTTTTACTATCCGGATACTGGTGGATGTCAGGGAGAAGGTAAGAGGATAATCTTTTTTGCGTAAAAGAGGTGCTGTTTTGCGCAGAAAGAGAAGTGGTCAGGCTCGAAAGCCTCTGTAAGAAACAATTATAATTAATGTTAATAATTTTTTCTTACGGAGGATGAGTTAATGAAGAGTGGCAGTCATAATAAAGGATATAAAAATAAAAGGTGGGAGTTGTTATCATTGGCTCTCGCTTTTTTCTTGTTTTTCAGTTCCGGGATTGTAAAGGCGGAAGAGGCTTCTGCAGAAAAAAGCGTATCAGGCAATAATGGACCGGCAGTTACGGAAACGGAAGAAGAAACTGAGGAAGAAACGGACGGAACGGAAGAAGCTGCGGAAACAGAAAATGTGGATGAGACGGAAGAAACGGAAGAAACGGACGGAACCCAGGAGACAGAGGAAGAAACGGATAATATGCTGAAGGGTTCCTCAAAGCAGACAGTTACGCGGAATGGCGGAGAGGATAAGACGAATTTGATTAACGGAGATCTGTCTGCGATAGTGAGCCAGGATGGAAGTACAGTAGATCCTGATGGAGAACTGTCTTCCTTAAAGAACATTCATATAAAGTATCGGATGGATCGTATACCGGTTGCAGGAGATGAAAATGTTGGGAATAACTATATTAAGGGCGGTGATTATGTCCTGCTTCCCATTCCGGAGGAACTTGAGATAACCGGAGGATATATTAATGAATTGATGACCTCAGATGGACTGAAAATAGGTGAAGTGGAATTAATTAATCTTGGGAACAGCTCCTATATAAAAATTATATTTAACAATGAGTTAGATGATCCTGGTTTATTTAGGGTTTCAGCCTACTATGAAGCAAATATGAAATATGCTCCTGATCCGGCGGATAAAGCGCCGGGAAGATATAATATATCTATTCTTGGAGACAACTATTATGTAGTAGTACCGGAAAAAGAACTGGTGATAACAGGTAAAAAAACAGGGGAAGCGGATCAAAGTAACAAGGTTGTCAACTGGAAAATCCGGGTAAAAGCAGCTGAAAAGGATGGCGGAGCTGACGGAGACCTGTCAGGATATATATGGAATGATGATCTGGACAGTGTGGGTGACTATGTTGCAGATAGTTTTTATGTAGGTAAAGCGGAGAATGGAGCGGATAAGCAGTCAGTGGCTGACGACAAGGTTTTTGATTTAGTTGAAAATACTCTTACCTATGAATTTGAATGGGAGAATACATCCACCGGGGATACCTGTAAAGGGGAAAGATGGCTGTTCTTTCAAACCGAAATACCAGATGATAAACTGGAAAGTACCGGAGAGCAAAAAATTACTAATAAAGCGACAGTAAGCAAAGGACAAGAAAAGGTACTGGAGCTTCCGGCAGAAGTGAAGTTCGAGCGAACGTGGATTGCCAAAGAAGGCGAAGTGGAAAATGAGTACGTTGGTGGAGTATATGATCCGACAGACAGAAAAATAAAGTGGACAATAACGGTGAACCAGGTCGAGGAGACAATACCGGATGCAAAAATTACGGATACTTTGCCCTCGGGACTGGAACTTGACACCAGCACAATTTATAAAAAAGTAGGTAATGGAGCAGAGAGTCAGGTTACAAGCGGATATTCATACTCAAGCAGCAGTAATGAGCTGTCTATTAATCTTGGTAATATTACAGAAAAGGTAACGGTAACCTTTGAGACGAAAGTTACCGATACAAGTCAGTCAGTGGAAGTGAAGACATATAGTAATTCAGCTAAATTAGTATTTGGAGGTTATTCATATTCAAGTAATACGGCTAAAGTTTCTGTAGGAATTAATGCGTTGTCAAAAGGCAAAGGCAGCAGTAATTATGACGCCGCATCTCATACGCTGTCATGGAAGGTAACGGCGGATGTGAAAGGGCAAAGTTATAATGATCTGTGGATTATGGAAGTACTTGTTTATGGGGATCAGGATAGTTTATCGGCATTGGATATAAACAGTATTTTATCTTCGACAGGTCTTGCTAATGGCGAAAAAGTGGCTTGCGAGAAAATGATACAAGATAAGAAAGCCGGTTATTATCAGAAATTTGCTGCAGGCAGTTTTTCCACATCATCAGCTATACAATACAGAGTAGTAACATTGCAAAATAACGGAAAAGCCATAGCCGATGTATTGATAGTCACTGGAAGCAGCGGCGGTTTTACCCCAACTGAAAATAATTCCTTTGAATTTAAATCGGTAGTTACAAACCCTGATTACTATGCATCTAATAAAGAAACTACTATCAGCAATACTGTTGTATTGTGGGATGGAGCAAGTGAGGTACGTACTGCGTCAGGTGATCAGAAGATACAAAGCAATATGCTTTCTAAAGAGATGCTCAGCAGGAATGCAGTTAGTGAAATAGAGCAGAACATCCAAAATTACAGTGCGGTCAATTCTTCTTCCACAGCAGATAGCTTTGATTATATCGATAAATCTGTTGTATACCGGCTCTATGTGAATGAAAATAATATAGCGGATGTTACTGCAGAAACAACGCCGGACGGAACGGCACTTGGGAAATTTGAGATAAGCGACGAACTGCCGGAGGGCTGGGATTTCGGTACATTGGCCGGGGAGAAATTCCTGCTTTATAAAGCGATTAGTAAGAATGCTTATGAACAGGTTACGGATTCGTCCGCTTTTCTGAATGTATCCAACAGTATGGTTAATGGAAAGAATGGAATTACTTTTACATTCAATGAGTTGAAAGGTTCCTATGTAATTCTTCTTAAGGCCGGGCCGAATGAAGATACCGCGAAGGAATACTTCAGCAAAAACGCAGAATATGAACCGCAGAATCAGGCCGCGCTGAAAAACAATAATTTATCGACTGCTGTCAGTGTAAATGCGAAGCCCAAGATTAAAAGCGAGATTCTCAGCAAAAAGGTGCTGAACGGTAATTCCTCGATTGGTGAACTGACATGGGAGGTATTGTATTGTCCATATGGGATGTCTCGTGACGGACAGGTAGAGATAACGGACATTTTACCGACCGGCGTGGATTTACGAACCGATGCAACCGGTAAATTGATTATGGAAAACAACATAACCATAGAAAAACTTACTATGCTTTCGGATGGTACCTGTTCAGGAAATGAAAGTATAACTCCGACAGCGGCGAATTTCCGATATGACAGTGCGACACGAACGATTACATTTATTCCTCCGGATAAGGAAGAAGCATATCGCCTTCGTTATGTGACGGATATAACAGGAACGATTGGACAAATTTCCAACAAAGCCCAGTTGTCCGGTCTGGGAACACAGCCTGAGAAGGCGGAGCAGAGGTACAATATTGATGCTGCTTCGGCAGGCGCTGTCCTCACCCGCAGCGGATGGATAAAGATTACGAAAAAAGACGGTACAAATCCTCTGCAGGGGGCAGAATTCACTCTTTTTTCCAAGGAGAGCGGTGCAGAAATCAGAAAGGCAGCATCCGGGTCAGATGGTACCTTAATGCTGAAGGCTCTTCCGGCAGGAGAGTATATACTGCGGGAAACACAGGCTCCTTACGGATATAATATTTCAGGCCTTTCCTATCAGGTTGTGGTGGAGAATGGATCCGGGACTCCGGTAACTAAAATTGACGGCGGCGGAAATGAAATAGAAGTACAGAACTACAGGCAGGGAACGGTAGGAAGTCTTACTGTTAAAAAACAGGTAGCCGGAAATGACGGAGAAACAGGACGGGAATTTACCTTCACCCTTTCTCTTAAGAATGCAGATGCAAGTTCTGTGCAGGGCAGCTATTCCTATATCAAGGGCGGAAGCCAGACCGGGACATTGTCAGACGGTGATACCTTCACCCTCCGTCACGGACAGGCCTTGACCATATTTGATTTACCTAAAGACATTACCTATGAAGTACAGGAGCAGGATTACAGTTCGGAAGGCTACGCTGTGAGCAGGTCAAATGGGACAGGTACAATTACCGCTGACACGGAGACTATCGTTACCTTTGTAAATACCAGAAATAGAACGGAAGAGAACAATCACGGCGACAATGGAAATTCCGGAGGATCCGGCGGTGATGCTTCTCCGGCATCTGTATTACCCCAGGAGACACAGACTCAGCCTCCTGTAATACCGGCCGCCGGATTTGGGGGGATGATAGATTTCAGGGTAGGAAGTGTTCCGGATCCATCCCTTCAGGACAGCCCTTCCGTTATCCGTGTATGGAAAGAGGATGGAAGCCTGCTGGGTGAATATACCCGTTATCAGAAACCGGACGGCACCTTTGAATACCGGAATGCTTATGGTGAGGTGCTCGGTGAATGGGCCATGGGGCAGACGACAGGAGATACGGCGCCTGTTATCCTGTATGTGTCCCTTGCCATAGCTGCTGTTATAGTATTAGTTTTGTTTCTGTTTTTCTCGAGAAAAAAGAAAAAGGGAAGTAAACAATAGAGGCCGATAGGAAAATGAATGACGAACTAAAAAGAAATTAATTTTAATGTTAAAACCCCTGTGACTGTCGTGTCACGGGGGTTTTGTCAACAGATTTCCAACGGCTGAGGAATACGAAAGAAATTCAGTTCGTGAAATTAAAAACCATTTTTGGCATATCATCGATAAGCTGTTCCGTTTTACTATATTGCCCGCTTGTATAAATATCAATGTTTTTTGTCCAGAAGTGCAGTGCTTTTTGATTGTTTTCAGCCGATTGGGTAAACAGCATCCAGTGGCCGTGATGCTTATTCAGAATTTCCGGTACAGCAAGGGAGGCAATCCCCTGATTGCGGTAAGGGTTCAGGATAAACGTTTCATAGATACAGAAATCTGTTCCTTCAGGCGTATATTTCCCGCTGCCAATCAGACAAAAACCTGCCGGAAGGTTATCAGCCATGATAAGATATGGAAACAATTCACCAGGATGTTCAAACCAAACTTGCTGAATGTTATATTGTTCCTGAAGAGTCCGTATGTTTCCTTCCTCAAAGATGCCGTAACGGTTGGGCAGCGTACCATGGATGCCTGCCAAATCATGTAAATACAGTGGATACATATTTTTTATGATAAATCCATTTTCACTTGATGCCAATATAATTTCTATTTTCATTTTACCCTCATGTCAGTGTAATTGTAAGTCTAAATCTTATCATATAATTACAAATAATGGAATGCAGAACAGGACTGTTTTACTTACAGGACGTAATATTACCTAAAAATTTATGGTGGTTTTTACAGCAGTATAATAGGAGCCCTTGCAGGCCTGTGTATATTAACAGCTCTGCACATTAATAAAAGGAGATATTCTGTTTTCAAAAATTAATTGTATTGTGAACACGATGCCCGCAGGCTGTCGGCCGTCAGTGTTTTGGCATTCCGCAGCATCTCCTCAGGAGTTCCGGCAAATACCACCTCTCCTCCGTTTTTTCCTCCGTCTGGGCCAATATCAATGATCCAGTCCGCCTGCTTCATCACCTCAAGATTATGCTCAATCACTATCAAAGTATTTCCGCGTGACACGATCATGTCAAACAGCTTCAGCAAATTCTGAATATCAGACATATGCAGGCCTGTCGTGGGCTCGTCCATTACAATTATGCCGCCCTTTTTCCCCAGATTCTTCGCCAGCTTGATTCTTTGCCGTTCCCCGCCGGACAGCGTACCAAGCGGCTGTCCCAACGTCAGATATGACAGCCCTACCTGCTGCATCACTTTCAGATGCTTTCTGATTTTGGAGTCTTCGAAGACTTCCATTGCCTGAGATGCAGTCAGGCTCAGCAGTTCCACAATATTTTTCCCCTTGTAGGTACAGGCCAGCGCCTCCTTGTTATACCGCAATCCCCCGCAGGCCTCACATTCCGTTACAATCGGATCCATGAAAGCGAGTTCGGTCACAAGGATGCCTTTCCCTTTGCACACCGGACATGCCCCAGAGGAGTTGAAGCTGAACAGGCTGTCCGGCCTGCCGCTTTCCCTTGCCAGCAGCTTTCGTATTTCATCGAAAAAGCCGAGATAGGAGGCGGGTGTTGAACGGTTTGTGGCTGTGATGGGGCCCTGATCAATCATTACGATATCATCCGCATACTGCCTGGCAAATACCTGGGATATCAGAGTGCTTTTTCCAGAACCGGCCACACCGGTGACAACAGTCATGATGCCAAGGGGGATATCCGCGTCTACGTGCTTCAGATTATGCAGGCAGGCATCCCGGATCGGAAGGCTGCCCGACGGCCGCCGCGGCGTTTGCTTGACCGGCAGGGTCCGGAGCAAGGCCTTCCCTGTCAGGGTGCTGGACTTCAGCAAGTCCTGATAGCTGCCCGCAAAAACGATTTCACCGCCGTTTTGGCCTGCCTGGGGCCCTACATCGATGATATGGTCGGCAATCGAGATGACATCCGGATCGTGTTCCACCACAAGGACCGTATTGCCCTTGTCACGCAGCTGCTTCAGCAGGTTATTCATCCGGTAGACATCCCTGGGATGCATTCCTGCGCTGGGTTCGTCAAAAATATAAGTCATTCCGGTCAGGCTGCTGCCCATATACCGGACAAGCTTCAGGCGCTGCGCCTCCCCGCCGGACAGAGAAGGAGTTTCACGGTTCAGGTGGAGATAGGGCAGGCCGATTTCAATCATCCTGTCCAGCCCCTCTATGAGAGTCTGCACCAGCAAATCAACTGTCGGCTCAGAGATTTCTGTCAGGACCTCCCGCAGCTGTGTCAGCTCCATCCCGCACATGTCCGCAATGGAAAATCCGTTTATCCTGCAGTTCAGGGCAGCCGGATTCAACCGTTTTCCGTGACAGTCGTTACATTCTGTCTCAGCGATTAAGTTCAGGGATTTCTCCTGGGTATGACTGCTTTTGCTGCTGATATCCCGATTCAGAAGAGTCTTTGTATATTTATGGTACAGACCGGTTACTTTCGGATTTTCCGGCGCTCCTTTGCCGTCCCGGGAACCGTATAAAAGAAGATTATATTCTTCGCGGGAATATTCTTTTACCGGCTTGTCCAGAGGGAACAGGCCGGACTCGGCATACTGCCGCCAGTACCAGGAGCCGGGACGGTACAAAGAGTCCTTTACACAGCCTTCATTCCAAGATTTATTGAGATCTATTATGGAAGCCACATCAACCCTGGTTATTTTTCCAAGACCGGAGCAGGTTTTGCACATGCCGTTAGGATCGTTAAAAGAAAAGTAGGATGCCGTACCTGCATAAGGCTTTCCTACCCTTGAAAACAGCAGCCGCAGACTGGAGTACAGTCCGCTGATGGTTCCTACTGTTGAACGGGCATTCCCGCCCAGGGGAGACTGATCCACCACAACAGACGCCGTTAAATTATCAATCCGTTCCACGGCCGGTTTGGGGTACTTAGGGAGCCTGGAACGCACGAAGGCCGGGTATGTGGAATTCATCTGCCGCTGAGATTCGGCGGCGATGGTATCAAATACAATACTGGATTTGCCGGAGCCGGAGACACCGGTAAATACTGTAATTTTCTCTTTTGGGATATGGAAGGATACATGTTTTAAATTGTTTTGGGTGAGACCCTGTATAAGTATATCTGCCATTTGTTTGCACCTCTTTCTGTTGCTTTGAAAATAAGGATGGCCTGCGGAATGCGGCATTCGTTATATCCATATTTAGCCGGTTATGTTTTGTCGTTCTGATGCTGCGGTTTTTTATTATACAAAAAATCCGGGCTGTATGCATGATATTTTTTGCGCTTTTTCTACTCGGACAATATAAAATGCAGTATACTGTAAGGAAAGCGGAGAAGGGAGAAAACGGTTTGAAACAATTATCCCCTTTAGAAAGGGCAGTTGAATATATTGAAGAGCATTTGAATGAAAATATCGGTTTAAGTGATGTATCAAGGGAAACAGGGTATTCTTACTATCACATGACACGTCTGTTTTCAACCGTATTGGGGGAATCGGTTGGACGTTATATCAATCGGCGCAGGCTGTACAATGCCTCCGAAAAGCTTATACATTCCGACCAGAGGATAACAGATATCGCGTTTGACAGTGGTTTTGAATCGGCAGAGGCATTCAGCAGGGCTTTCAAGAATGTCTTTGGAAGCAGTCCGGTGGATTACCGGAAGGCCGGGCTTGATCTGGTTGTTAATGCCAAAAGGGAAATTGCGCCTGAGGATGTGAGCCACATTGCGAACAATATTTCCCGTTCTCCAGAAATAGTTTGGCTGGAAGAAATAAAGATTGCCGGTATCAGAGGAATGACCTCCATTTCCGATAACCGGATCCCGGGATTATGGAAGCAGTTCAGGAGCCTTCATACAGAGTTTTTCGGGACGGAGCGGACCGGGTACAGTGTTTGTGAAACGCAGCAGGCCGTATATACAGAAGACGGTGACGTATTGTTTTCTGTCATGCTGGGCTGCCCGGCGGACAATTTAGAGGAGCTGCCTCCAATGCTGTCCGGAAAAACGCTGAGCTCCGGGAGATACGCCGTATTCACTCACAGGGGAACCCTTGCAAACCTGTTCAAAACTTACAAGTATATTTTCGGGACATGGCTGTCGGCAGCGGAGGAGGAGCTGGATGACCGGGAGGATTTTGAGGTTTATGAGCGTGAGGTAACAGCCTTTGATGATCCGGATAATGAGGTTAAAATATATATCCCCATAAAGTGAGGAAAACACAGGATAAGTATAGGTAATTACTGCAGTTTTTTGATGCAGGATAAGGGAATTTGTGATAGAATAATCCTGTCGGTTGACAATAGACAAAAATGTGGTCAGACAGAAATGGGAGGGTAAATGGTATGGCACTTTTACATGTGGACTTTTTTTCAGATGTTCTGGGAATGAGCGTGAATATGGATGTGATTCTTCCCCAGAAAACAAATGGACAGATCGGTATGGAGGGGATAGCCGCTGACGGCAAATATAAAACGATGTATCTGCTGCACGGCATGAGTGATGATCAGACAATCTGGCAGAGAAGGACCTCAATTGAAAGGTATGTGAGCAAGCTTGGTATTGCAGTGGTGATGCCTACCACACATCTGGCATTTTATACGGATACCTGCTATGGAATGCGCTACTGGACATTTATTTCGGAGGAACTGCCCAGAATCTGCAGGGAATTTTTCCCGAATATGTCGGACAAGGCTGAGGATACTCTGGCTGCCGGTTTATCCATGGGCGGTTATGGCGCGTGGAAGCTGGGACTGGGAGCGAGTGAAACCTTCGGAGCGGCGGCATCGCTTTCGGGAGCGCTGGATATCGTACAGGATTACATAAGGAATTCTGAGGAAAATCAGAATAAGAACCCGCTGTTCCGGGGAATTTTCGGAACGGAGGAAGAGCTGAAGGGTTCCGATAACGATATTCTGGCACTGGCGGAGAAGCTGGCGTCACGGAAAAAGGAATTGCCCAGACTGTATGCATGGTGCGGAACGGAGGATTTTCTGTATGAGGGGAATCTGAAAGCCTGGGATCATGTGAAAAAACTGGGATATGATTTGACCTGCTGCGAAACGGCAGGGGATCACCAGTGGAAATACTGGGATGAAAAGATTCAGGATGTGCTGCGGTGGTGGCTGGGTACGGATATGGATCTGCAGTAAAGTTATTATAAATGAAGGATTTTCTGTTGCTTTTATTCGTGCTTTGCATCCGGATTATTCCGGCCCTGCAAAGCACGTTGTAGTTTATTCATTTTTGTTATCGATAAACATGTTCCGGATCCTCTCCTTAATCTCTTTCACATTTATCTCATCATCAATTTTATATTCTTCAGCCAACCGTTCTAATTTTTCCGCCCCAATATTCATATCGTCTTCAGAGCAGTTTCGGCAGCAGCCGTCAAAGAGAAGATTACAGCTGAAATAGCAATGCTTTTCTTTTCCGTCACAGACACTTCTATTGCAATTTTCAGGGAAAGCCAGGAGAAAATCTTTGGCAAAGCCTCGTTCCCATGACAGCATGGTAGCCTGAATTTCAGACCATAATGACTGGGAGTCTTTCCCAATATCGTTTTGAAACTGCAGCAGATGCCCCATCTCATGCGCCGTTATGGCCCTCAGTACATGATGACCATAACGGTTTAAAGCGTTTTCCGGGACGATTATATAATATACAGGATTGTATTCTGCAATAAATCCGTTTTTCCTCAATGCCAGATAGATTTTCCCCTTTAATTCCGGGTAACCTTCGAAAGCCGGTTCCACATAGCTTTCTGCGTACTGACGCAGAATTTCTTTCCGTTCCTTTTTACTCTTTTCACATAAATAACCCCATCCGTTTTTCTGCATTTCCATATTTTGCACCCCTTCCTTAACTCGTAGTATAGCATTAAAAAAATGTGTTATCAATCTCCGCGAACCTGTTTGGAGTGAACCTGTTGGTGCCGGGATAAAAGGCAAAACCTTCATTTCATACAAGAGCAGCAGCGTCCCTTGACAGCCTTTATAAAATAATATATCATATGATATATAACATGAGATATATTATGGAGGGCATTATCTTGGCGCCGAAACAAAAAATCACAAGAGAACAGCTTTTGGAAGTTGCATTTGATATCACGAGAAAGGAAGGCTTCTCAGCCGTGACGGCAAGAAGTGTGGCAAAGGCGGCGGGATGCTCTATACAGCCGGTTTTCAGCCAATTTGATACGATGGAGGCTCTGCGTACAGCCACATTTGATTATGCCTGTGAACACTTTATGAATGAGATTATGGAAAAAAAAGACCGGCCTGATTTCATAGCCTGCACCAGCAGATGGGTGCTGAATCTGGCAAGAAAGGAGCCGAATCTGTTTCACCTGTTATATCTTTCGGACAGCTTTCAAGGGGATAATCTCTGGAATGTCATGATGGGTTATGAAAGTAACAGCAAAATGGCGGCTGTTTTCCGGGAAAGCTATGGGTTGGAAGAGGAGGAATGCAAAGATATTTTTTTGCGCGGTTACCTCCTTCTGCATGGAATCGCAACGATGATTGCTACCAACCATATGAATTTTACAGATGATGAAGCGGCGGAAATGGTAAAGCGCACGGTGGAAGATATGGTGGCAGGGGCAGGCAGAAGAGCGGCTGCGGCCAGCGGAGGGGAGAGTTGAGTATGAAAGAAATCGGGTTAGGGAAAGCATTGGCGATGACCTACAGGGCAGGCAGGATGGCACCCGGGGAACGGAAGGCGCTTGCACAGAAGCGCCTTAAGGAGCTGGCCGCATATGCCGGACGGAACAGTCCCTACTATGGCAGGCTTTATAAGGAGCTGCCGGAGGACTGGAAATTAACCGATTTACCCACAGTAAATAAGGTGGACCTGATGGCCCATTTTGATATGTGGCTGACGGATCGGACAGTGACGGAGGGAGCGGTTAACAGCTTTATGGAGGACAGGGAAAACATTGGGAGGCTTATGGATGGAAAATATCTTATCTTTACCACCTCGGGATCAACAGGCAATCCATTGGTGGTCCTCTACGACAAAACCTGTATGAACATATCTTCCGCACTGTCTGTGCTGAGAGCTTATGCCAGAAGAGAGGATCTTTCTGCCTTTATAAAAAAAGGGAAACGGACAGCCAGCATTTTTGCCGAAGGATTTTATCTGGGCAGCGGGTCCGTGAAATATCAGCTGCGCCGTATGCCTTGGAAAAAAGGGATGATGATGAATTTGGACGTCCGAACGCCGACTGCAGAAATTGTGGAGAAATTGAACCGCTTTTCACCGGTCATGCTGGGCGGATATCCCAGCGGCCTGGAGCTTCTGGCAGATGAGCAGGCTGCCGGCCGCCTTCATATATCGCCTGCTATTGTGATGACAGGCGGAGAATTGCTGAGAGATGAGGTGAGGGAAAAACTGGCTGATGCATTCGGCGGATATGTGCAAACCAATTATTCCTGTACGGAAGGAGGGACAATGTGTCATGAGTGCGTAAACCGGCATCTGCATATCAATGACGAATGGATCATGATAGAGGTGGTTGACGAAGATAACCGTCCGGTGCCGGATGGAACACAGTCCGCTAAAATCCTTCTCACGAATCTGGCCAATAAGGTACAGCCTTTCATACGTTACGAGGTGAGTGATCGGATTGTCATGCATCATGAGGAATGCGGCTGCGGCTGTGATGCGCCATGGCTGGAGATTGAAGGGAGAAATGATGATATCCTTATGTTTGAAGAGGGAATAAAGCTCCAACCTTTGGCAGTCTATGCCATACTCAGGGAAGTGCCGGGACTTAAACGTTTCCAGCTGGTTCAAAAGGAACGGAATGTGCTGGAGCTTAGAATGCTGGCACAAGATCCAAAGGAAGTTTTCGGAAAGGCGGAGGAAGTACTGCAGAGTTACTTCAGGGATAATGGGGTGCATGCCGTTATATATGCGGGAGAGGTTTTGCCGCAGGTACATCCTGAGAGCGGGAAATTCAAGCATATTGTTGCGCTGGGGCGGGAGTGAAGAGAGATTGACGGTATACGTGGAAACGTATGAGAAGGAAGATTCTCCTGATGAAGAATCATAGAAAAAAATGAATATTATTATCCTGGTGCTATTGATTTTACTCTTGCCATGTGTTATATTACATATAGAACAAATATAACTATGCTTTCATACCCAACCGGGCAGAAGAAGGCAGATGAATGGAAGGTGACAGCAATGGCAGCAAAAAGAGATTATTACGAAATTCTTGGAATAGATAAAAATGCAGACGATAATACCATAAAGAAAGCATACCGTAAGCTTGCAAAAAAATACCATCCCGATCAAAATGCCGGCAATGCCCAGGCAGAGAGGCAGTTTAAGGAGGTAACAGAAGCTTATTCCGTATTGAGCGATCCGGAAAAGAAAAAATTATATGACCAGTTCGGCCATGCCGCCTTTGATGGTTCAGCGCCGGATCCTGACTCCTTCACCCGGGGCGGAGCCGGAAACGGCGGGTTCCGTGAATTTCATTTTGAACAGGGAAATATGGACGATATTTTCGGAGATATTTTCAGCGGTATATTCCATGGAAAAGAAGATGCGGGAAGAGGTTTTTCCTTCCATGGCTTTGGAGGAGACGGCTTTAAGGGGCACGGTGCTGACGGACGTGGCTTTACAGGAAGCGGCTTCGGAAGTCATGGTTTCGGCGGAGACGGCTTTGCGGGCGGTGATGTCCGGATGAAAGGCCAGGATATCCAGGCGCAGGTGGAGGTCAGCTTCGATGAAGCGGTATTCGGGTGTGATAAAGTCATCAGCCTGCAGAATGCAGAGGGCCAGGTACAGTCCCTGCAGGTTCATATTCCGGCGGGCATCGAAGACGGCAAGAGCGTAAGGCTTAAAGGAAAAGGCATGCCGGGATACGGCGGCGGGAAACCTGGAGATCTTCTTCTTAAAGTGAATACAGGCAGCAAGCCGGGCTTCGAACGGAAAGGTATGGATGTGTACAGCACTATCTCCATTCCCTTCACCACAGCCGTATTTGGCGGAGAGGTTCCGGTACAGACCCTGTCCGGAAAGATCATGTGCAAAATCCGGGAAGGAACACAGTCAGGAAGCAAAATCCGGCTGAAGGGAAAAGGGGTTGTATCCATGAAAAATCCCAGTGTACACGGGGACCATTATGTAACTGTCCAAATCCAGGTACCTAAAAACCTGAGCCGGGAAGCAAAAGAAAAATTGAAGGAATATGAAGAAGCGTGCGGGGCGGGACGGCATGGCAGCAAAAAGGGAAGCGCCGCATGACAGAGTAATAAATGAAAAAAGAAAAACAGATTTGTTGGCCGGAAACCTTCAAATCTGTTTTTTTTTATGTACGGGCAATCTGCCAGCAGAAATTCATCGTTCTCTGGAAGTGCCTATTTCTCTTTGTGATCCCAGAACAGAGTCAGCCCAATCGAATATTGATTTATTCATTGGGGGAATCCCCCTCCCCCTGCGCTGGTGAACAGGCCGAGATCACAACTTTTATGACTTCTTCTATATCCATCTGCTCAGCAACAATCTGATATTCAATTTCATCGCATGTAAATTCCGCTGTATACATATCATAATAGCCAGACGGTTTGTGAGTATCAGGGTCATACGGCCCATATGGCATGGAACGATACCCAAAAGTTACTGCTGTTCCGTCAATGTCAGAAGTTTTCACCTCATTTTTCGGCAGCAAGTAAATACAATCGTTCAAGAGCCCGATCTTTGAAATGATGATAGAAAAGCCTTTAACAGCCGCAATATCTTCGGTCAATTTCGGACTGCCATCTTCATAGTAGGCGTGGTAAAAACCGAGCCCTATGGTATCTTCTATAATATTCCCTCTCTTGTCTGTGATAACCGTTGCAGTTCCATTGCTGGGAGCTGCAATCAGTCCATCGGGTATATATGCGGGTGTCAGATCCTTTCCATAGTAATCTGTGATTACGTCTTTATCCCAAGTAATGTAATCATACAGGTCAGGATTATACCATTTGCGGGCGGTATCTGTATATTCCGCAATTTCATTAAGGACAATATTCTTCATGCTGATATGGAGTTCAGAGGCTGCTGGTGGTATATTGTCACTTGGACGAACCGTGATAATACCATTTGGATTATCGGACGATGTAGTGTCTGGCCGGTTTAAGTAGTTTGGGAGAACAGAAACAGCAGTAATAGCCACAGCCGCAAGGCATGCCGCCATAGCCCCCCATTTTATCCAAGCAGGCCTTTTCTTTGTATTCGGTGCGTGTGCCATTTTTACATATTTCTCATTTATGTCACCGAGGACTTCGCAAAAGTCAATTTTTTTCATAGGTCAAATCCCCTTTCCAACAGATAGTTATGTAATTTCAAACGCAGGCGATTGAGGGTTACAGATACATTATTCACTGTCATACTATAACGGTTTCCAATATCTGAAATACTATCAAAATACCAGTATCGGCAGATGAAGATGTTTCGCTTATCAACTGGCAGAGTGGCAAGAAAATCATTGATTGCATTGACAAGTTCCTTGCGGTCGATCTTTTGCTCCAAATCATCCTTGTCAGATATATAGTCTGATAGTTCATCAAGAACAAGAAAAAGTTGTCCTCCGCCACGCTTATCTGCGTTGTTATGCTTGTATCTGTTCAAGGATAGGTTTCTTACAAGCTTGCCAAGAAATGTTGATAGCACATTTGGCTTATGGGGTGGCATGGAGTTCCATGCTCTCAAATATGTATCGTTGACACATTCCTCTGCGTCCTCATTGTTTCCGAGAATATTCTTTGCAATAGAAGTACAGTATGCTCCATACTTTGCGGTTGTCTCTGGGATTGCTTGTTCATTTCTGTCCCAGTATAACTGTACGATTTTTTGACTATCCATTAGAACCCCCTCCTTTCTTCATTTTTTGATCCTTTCATCTATATACACAACTTTGGGAATAAAATCTTACACTTTTTTTCAAAAAGATTTCTATTCTATAGTATCACATTATAATCGTATCTGTATATGGAAGCAGATCTCCCGAACAATCCACTGGTGTGTCCGTCATAATTGTGCTATTATTAAATATAACGTCAACTATTTAGCTGGCAGGGGAAAGCCTTTCTCCTGCCAGCTGATTATTATGCGGGCAGACACAGGAGACCCGCAGTATGCCCTAAAAGTAATGAGGAAAGAGGAGAAGAGTGATATGGAAGCAATGGCACAGGATGAGGCGCGCAGGCAGGCGCATTATGAAAAAATGACACAGACACCGGTTCCTAAGCTGGTAACCACGCTGGCAATTCCCACGATCATAAGCATGATGGTATCTGCCATTTACAATATGGCGGATACCTTTTTCGTGTCCCAGCTGGGAACGAGCGCGGTGGGGGCGGTAGGAATCGTATTTTCCCTGATGGCTATTATCCAGGCCGTCGGCTTTACACTGGGTATGGGTTCAGGAACCATCGTATCCCTGCATCTGGGGGCGAAGGAAGACGATAAGGCGACCTGCGCGGCCAGTACGGGATTCTTTACTGCTATCGTGATGGGACTTTTGCTCACCATCTTCGGATCTATTTTTGTAGTGCCGCTGATGCGGCTTCTGGGCGCCACGGAAACCATACTTCCCTATGCGAGGGATTACGGGCAGTATATCCTTCTGGCAGCTCCGATCATGTGCGCATCCTTTGTAATGAATAATATTTTCCGCTGTGAAGGGAAATCCGTGCTGGGAATGCTGGGAATCGGCACCGGCGGAATCTTGAACATCATCCTGGATCCCATTTTTATTTTCGGCCTGGGACTGGGAACGGCAGGAGCGGCTATCGCAACAGCATTAAGCCAGACGGTCAGCTTTATCATTCTGCTGATATTGTTCCTGAAAGGAAAGAGTGACGTACGCTTACGGATTACCAAGGTTTCCAAAAAACTGAAAACTTACATTGATATTATCACGACAGGTATGCCCACCCTCTGCAGGCAGGGGCTTGCCAGCCTCGCTTCGGTGGCTTTGAATGTAAATGCCGCTATTTACGGGGATGCGGCAGTGGCGGCCATGAGTATTGTAGGAAGGCTTATGTTCTTTATGTTTTCTGCCATGCTGGGCTTCGGTCAGGGCTTCCAGCCGGTAGCGGGCTTTAACTACGGCGCGAAAAAATATGGAAGGGTGCACGAGGCTACCCGTTTTACAATCCTGGTAGGTACAGTGGTGATGGCGGTATTCAGCCTTGTGATTTTTATTTTTTCTCCTCAGATATTGATGGCTTTCCGCAGGGATGATGCTGTGGTTATTGAGCTTGGCAGCTTTGCCCTGCGGGCGCAGTGTCTGGTCATGCCGTTCTGCGGAGTCACGACAACAGCGAATATGGCGCTGCAAAGCACCGGACAGTCAGGCAGGGCCACCTTCCTTGCATTGTGCAGGCAGGGCGTGTTTTTCCTTCCGCTGATTCTGATCCTGCCGCGCTTCTGCGGTGTCCTCGGAGTTCAGCTGGCACAGCCGCTGGCGGACGCGTGCACCATGGCGGCATCCATACCGTTCCTGGTGGCATTCATGCGCAGGCTGAAGGTGATGAATGTACAGGAGGGTGAAAACCTCTGTAAAGAATGAGGTATCTTTGCGGGAAATACATAGAAACAGCGGGAAGGAGTGTTTTATGCTGCAGGCCATTCAGAACAGAAGAAGTATAAGGAAATATAAAAAGGATGAAGTTCCTGTTTCTGCTATAGAGGAAGTTCTGCGGGCGGGAATGCTGGCGCCATCCTCCAAAAACCGGCAGCCCTGGAGGTTTATTGTGACAGCGGGCAGGGAGAAGGAAAGCTTTCTTGATGCCATGCGCTTCGGTCTGGAACGGGAAAAGATGCAGCCGCTGCTGCCGGAGAGCGCCTGTTATCTTGGCGGCGCGGAAAATACCCTTCGGATCATGGAGCAGGCGCCGGTGCATATTTTGATTCTCAATACCCTGGGAGTTGATCTTCATGCCGCTGCAGGGCCGGAAGAGCGCATTTTTGAGATATGCAATGCGCAGTCCATAGGGGCGGCTGTTCAGAATATGACGCTCACGGCGACGGAACTCGGCCTGGGAAGCCTGTGGATATGTGATACTTATTTTGCCTATCAGGAATTATGTTCCTGGGCGGGCGGGGATCTGACCGCGGTAATGGCGCTGGGGTATCCCGATGAGGAACCGGGGCCAAGACCCCGGAAGAGTCTGGAAGAGGCTGTAGAGTGGAGGATATAGATATAGAAGCTTTTTATAAGGAAATAGGGAATGAGGCCTGCTCACGATACATGAGCGGGCCTTTCTTTTTGGGACAGCATACATTTCAGATCTGAAGGAATCCTTTCTAACCTAACCATGCGGACGGTTCCGGAAACCATGTTATGGCAGTGAGATAACCTGTTGCCCCTGAAAGTTAACCTCTTGCTTCTTTTCTATTTACGATTTCACGGATTTCTGTATAATGATAACTATCAGCAGGGCAGTTAAACATCTGGGTAAATGAAAGGTAAAATTATGAGGGTGAGAATTGAAATTGAACCGGAACTTCCGGAAGATGAAGTCATTATCCGGTGCAGGAAGGTGGAGGAACATATCCTGAAGCTTCAGCAGATGGCTGTGGATTCCGGGCCGGGAGACAGCTGCATCGCTCTGCAGAGCGGAGATACCAAATATTATGTCCCACTGGCGCAGCTCCTGTTTTTTGAAACGGAGGGGAAGCTGGTCCAGGCCCATACGGCAGATAGGCTGTATCTGACGGATCGTAAGCTTTATGAACTGGAAGAAAGCCTTCCCGGCAGTTTCATGCGGATATCAAAATCCACGATTGTTAATCTGGATCACATTTATTCCATAACAAGAAACCTGACCGCTTCCAGCATTGTTGAATTTTATGGAACGGCCAAAAAAGTTTATGTTTCCCGAAATTATTATAAAGCCCTGACCGAAAGGCTGGGAGAGAAGAGGAGAAAAATATAATGAAGAAGAAAAATGTTTTTTGGGGCCTGTTATTCATACTTGGGGCGCTTGCGGTTCTTGTAAGCAAGCTGGGTGTTTTTGAAGGTGTGGGCTTTTGGTCGGTCCTGTTTTCCATCGGCCTTATAGGGATCCTGATTAATGGAATTATTCACAGAAGCTGGGGTACGATTCTTTTTTCAACGGCATTTCTTGCTATTGTCAACAGTGCGCTTCTTGGAATTGAAAAGCTGGTTCCCTGGCCGGTGCTGGGCGCGGCGCTTCTGGGAACAATCGGTCTGAATATGCTGTTCCCCTCCAGACACCATCATGGCCATTATGTGTATAATGGGGGAATCGGCGGAGAAGTGGGTGAAGTGGAATATCATGAGGAAGTGAGCAATGACGGATCAGAGCAGGTAAACTGTGGGGTGAGTTTTCATTCTTCCGTCAAATATATCCAGTGTACACAGCTGAAAAGTCTCAATCTGGACAGTTCCTTCGGCGGTCTGACAGTGTATCTGAATAATGCGGTACTTAAAGGTCATGAAGCCTTTGTGAATGTGGATGTTTCCTTCGGAAACCTGGAGCTTTATATCCCTGCGGGCTGGCGTGTGATCTGCAATGTTTCCTCCTCCTTCGGGAGCGTGCAGGAGCATGGACGCTGCAGAGGGGAGGAAGCGGATATGCTTACTATCAATGGCGAGGTTTCCTTTGGAACCCTGGATATATACTATATTTAATGAGCGAATAACAGAGAAAAGCACCGGGAGCGATAAGAGGCTTATCGTTTCCCGGTACTTTTTGTACCGTATGCAGCCGAATAGAAAAAAATCGGCGGAGAATGAATGGAGGCAGCACATGATTGAAAAACTGGCATTTTCACTTGGAAGAAATGACGAGCTTCCCAATATCGAGCTGGCACAGCAGCTATGTAAGGAAAACAATGCAGAAGGCATAAAAGAAATTGTTGACGGCCTGAAAAACAAGGATAAGCGGATTGCGAATGATTGTATTAAGGTTTTATATGAAATCGGAGAAAAAAATCCTGCTTTGATTGCCGAATATGCAGATGTGTTTATAAATCTTTTAAACTCACACAGCAACAGACTGGTCTGGGGGAGTATGACTGCTTTAGCTTCAATAGCAGAACTGGTTCCGGAGGCTATACATGAGAGGATAGCTTTACTGCTGCAGGCCCTGGAACAGGGCAGCGTTATTACAGTGGACAACTGTGTTTCCGTCCTGGCAGGGCTTTGTAAAGCAAATGAAAAATATAAGGAAGAGCTGTTTCCTGTATTATTAGAACACCTTAAGACATGCAGGCCAAAGGAAACAGCTCAGCATGCCGAACGTATCGCAGTCTGCGTAGATAAAGATAACAGGGATAGTTTTATAGAGGTGATTGATAAAAGGATGGAATATTTGTCCAAATCCCAAATTAATCGTCTGCAGAAACTGAAAAAAGCATTAGGTAATCTCAAGTAAGTAATCTCAAGTAAATACTCTCAAGCAGGAAAATTGGCTTGATAAAGTACGGAAAACCTCATATGATTAACAGGACAGCAATTATGCGTTTGGAAAAAGGGGTAAGATAATGTACGATTTTATTATTATAGGGGCAGGGCCTGCGGGCTGTACGGCTGCCGCGCAGTTAGCAGAGAGGGGTTTGAAGGTACTGCTTGTGGAAAAATGCAGGCTGCCCAGATATAAATCCTGCTCAGGCGTCCTGATAAAAAAATCCATGGATTTGGTGAAGCTTTATTTTGGGGAGGAAACCCCTCTGCATACCATGTGCACACCCACAGATAACAGAGGGATGATATTTACCAACGATAAAGGAAAAGAATACCGTTTCGAGCAGGAAGGGCTGAATGTCTGGCGCAGCGGTTTTGATAACTGGCTTGCCGGCAAAGCCGTGGAAAGAGGGGCGCAGCTGAGGGACTGCACAACGGCTGTTTTCTGCGAAGACAAGGGAGAATTCGTTTCGGTTACCCTGCATGGGGATAAAACGTATACGGAAAAAGCGAGATATGTCCTGGACTGCGAGGGCGTGGTGGGAGCATTGAAAAGAAAGATAATGGGCAGAACAGACGGTTATATAACGACCTTTCAGACCTTTAACCGGGGAAGCATCGAACTTGACAGCCATTATTTCTATGCTTATCTTCAGCCTGAATTATCCCAATACGACGCCTGGTTTAACGTGAAGGATGAGCTTCTCGTACTTGGGGTATCGGTAAAGGAACCGGAAAAAACGGAGTACTATTATGAAAAATTCCTATCCTATATGAAAAAGGAACACAATCTGTACATAGAGGAACAGACCAAAGCGGAAAAGTGGCTTATGCCCCATATCCGTCCCGGCTGTACGGTTGATTACGGCAGAGGCCGGATTTTATTTGCTGGTGAAATCGCAGGCTTTCTCAATCCCATGGGGGAAGGCATCTCCGCAGGAATGGAAAGCGGATACCAGGCGGCGGAAGCGGCGGCAATGTATTTTGAATATCCGGAAAAAGTGCTTGAAGCCTACCGTGACGGAACGGCTTCCCTGCAGTCCTATATGCGGCGGCAATGGAGCTTTGTCGGCGGGATTGCAGAAACCTTCAGGGAAATGGAATAACAGGAAAGGATGATAAAGCCATGTTTCATTTATTTAGCAAAAAGAAAAAGACAGGGGAACCCTTTCTCTTTCGCATCGAAGATACCTTCGCCATGAAGAACGGAGACTGTGTACTGGCGGGAGAAGTGACGCAGGGAAGCATTCATGTGGAGGACGAGGTGCAGTATCTGGATGCGAAAGGCAATGAAATCCGTAAGGTACGGATCGGAGGTATTGAATATGGACGGGAAGGCCTCAGGGAAACTGCCGCGCTGAATCCCGGGGGAACATATGGTTCTCATTATGGTATACTGATAAAAGGCCATTCTAAAGAAGAATTTGAGATCGATGGATCGCTTCGTGCATAGCTTAAGAGAAAACAGGAGAATTAGCGTATGAGTACAGCAGAATACCATAAACTCGTCCGGGACAAAATACCGGGAATGATTCGGGAGCAGGGAGAAACACCGGTATTCCGGATATTGGAACAGGAGGAATACCTGAAAGAGCTGGACAGGAAATTAGACGAAGAAATCCGGGAATATCAGGAAGACAAATCTATGGAAGAGCTTGCCGATGTTCTGGAGGTCATGCTGGCTATTTGTAAGGCCAGAGGCTATTCAGAACAGGAATTAAGGGATGTATATGAAAAAAAGCACGCGAAACGCGGAGGTTTTGAAGAAAAGATATATCTGATCTCGAAGGAATAGCAAAAACAGAAGAGAAACGGGAGATAATATGACAATTACAGAAGCAGACAGCAATACGCTGAAGGTTACGAGCAATGCATTTAAGGACGGACAGTATATGCCGGTAGATTATACCGGTTTTGGCAAAGACATGTCACCGGATTTCCGGCTTCACAATCTCAGTAAAAAGGCTGTTTCCATAGCCATTATTATGGATGATTTGGATATTCCCTTCCTTCCGGCCTATAATCACTGGCTGATCTGGAATATCCCTGCAATGCAGGAGATACCGGAAAAGATTCCTCACGGACCGGAAATCCCCGGCCTGGGAAATGCCAGACAGGGGATTGCTTATGGCAAAAACAAATACCGCGGGCCGAAACAGCCGGTTTTTATCAGAAATATGCACCGGTATGTATTCCGTATTTATGTGCTGGACTGTTTTCTGGATCTGACAGCTGCATCAGTGAAAAAGGATCTTACTGAAGCCATGGAAGGGCATGTGCTTCAGCAGGGAAGTATTATGGGAAAATACAAACGGAAATGAGAATACAGAGTGTGGGGAAAACCGGAGAAATGCTGAGAGGTACGAAATGCCGAAGTACACATTTGAAGAAATAAAAGCATTGTTATTGAAATGTATAAATGAACATAAATGGGAAGCGGAACTGACTCTGACCTTTGCTGATAAGCCGGATGAATATATGATTATTATTTATGAAGATCATTGTTCCTTTCAGCGATGTGGTATTGCAGAAAAGCAAAGCGGTGAATATAACTGCGCTACATTAGACAAATTATATAGTGCAGAACAAATGGACGGGATTGTATTAGAAAAAGACTGGAATAAGATAATAGATTTTAACTGTTGTGATTTTGATATATTAGGACTCTGGTAACATATCATTTCCTGTATAACGGTAAGCGGAACAGAGCGCTTATCGGAATTTTGGGGGACTGTATATATGAACCATATTGAGGTAAAGTACATAAAAACATGCTATGACTATTATGAATACTATTGGGTGATTGATGACGAACCCATAACCGTGTATTTGGACCGCAATAACACAGGTTCTCTCTCTGCTTTTGGTTCGCTGCTGGGATTGCTTCCCGCATGGAGCGGAGAATTGATATGGCAGTGGGAAAATGATTTTATATGGGAAATGGCTGACAGCCGTGAAGAACTGAATGTACCTGTTCTTGTATGTGAGGATGACTGCGATTTGTCCTGTATTGTTATAGTGGCGCATATCCGTAAGGAGAAAAATGCGGTGTACTGGGATCGGATTGGAGTGTTGGATAAATCCAATATCAATGCACAAGATTATGGGCAAAGTGGGATCCTTTGTCTTGAGGCTTATACGGATGAGGATTGGGAAAAGTATGGCGATAACATAGCATTAGAGGAATATGGAAGTTCGGAGTATTGGAAATGGGTAAGCGAAAACAGTTATGAGGAACATATACGAAGATTACGGAATTATTTTAAGCCATATATGCAGAACGGGCAGAATATGGAATGGATTTGGGAGACTGGCTGGCAATTCGAAAGAGAAGAATATGAAATAATGACAGAACGGTATAGGGAAATAGCAATAAACCGGGAAAGATAGATGATACTTCAGGAGAAAAGATATGGGAGACACTAAAATAGTTTACGACGAAAAATTTGGGATTACTACTTTTAAAAGAGAAATTTGCGCACAATTGGGAGAATCCTTTTGGAATGAGCTCGTTGAAAATATTGAGTTACCTGACATAGATTCAGAATGTAAGTGCCAATGCCATAATATGTATCAGTTTATGAAGCGGCTTGAAGAAATGACAGATGAAGAAACCTTAAAGAAAATATTGTATAAAGTCAGGCATGGATTACATCCGTCTCAATGTGAGTGGGCTCATAATGAATTTATGGAAGCAGGAAATTTAGATGATTTTCTGAAGAAGCATTTGAGTGATGAACTGAATGGTTTTATTGAATTGAACAAAGAAAAAAAGGATTTTTACGGACAGGAGATCACGGATGAGGTATTAACGTTTATAAAAGAAAATCCGAAAATGTTAGCGCCTGAGAGAAAGGGAAATAAACTGTATTGCATGGCATTCCCCTGCAATATGAAAGAGTATTTAAGTGTCACCGATGAAAAAATGAAGCGATATTATGCCTGTCACTGTCCTTTTGCAAAGGAATCTATTTTATCAGAAAATGTGGTGTCATCTGTCTTATGTAATTGCAGCTTGGGTCATATGATGAATTTCGTAGAAGCATTTATGGGCAGAGAGCTTAGAGGGAAAGTGGTTCATTCCGTTTTGAATGGAGATTTGATTTGTGAATATGAGATTGAAATACCGGATGATATCATGCAAAAGTATGTAACCTCAGAGGAGTAGGAAAAAGATGTTTCAAGCTATTGCCACAAATTATTATAATTATTATACGGATCGGAAATGGGGCAGTGCAGAAAACTATGATGTTGTCTTAAATTCCAGTAAATTCGGTGTAGATGGCTGTGTTACTTTATTACAACACATTCTCTTAGAAGAAGAAAAGTAGAAGGGCTGTAAATTGCAGTCCTTTCTTATGGAAATGGCGCGGAAAGAAACTCCATAATTTCACATAAAGATATGACAACCCAGACAAAGGAACCTGATATAATGAGAATAGAAAAAACAAAGGAAAGGATGATATCATGAGTGATAAATGGAAGCTTGTGCATGAAAATCAACTTTGGAAAATTCACAATGAAAAAGGGAAGGATCTTACCTATGATCCCAATAGCGGTATTCAGATCTTAGTCGAAAATGGATATGCATTCAAAGATTTGAATCGCAATGGCAGTTTGGATCCTTTTGAAGATTGGCGCTTACCAATGAAGGTACGTGTAGCTGATTTCTGTGAGCGGTTTTCTTTGACTCAGAAAGACAATGTCATTTATTATAAACGTGGAATTGTCACATTGCCAGAATGGATCTATCATGATATCGAATTAACACCAATCACCAAGGCAGTATTAGAGGAGGATCCTCAA
>OGYI01001187.1_pt1 | contig 26800 bp, 30 predicted proteins | sample 1576521 | NCBI WGS metagenome assembly OGYI01 (sample SAMEA3541484, study PRJEB24748) | human gut metagenome | biome: human gut; feature: human-associated habitat; material: faeces | place: China | collected 2012
TTTGAATGCTATGCAGATGAGCAATACTTCGTTGACCCATGTAAATTCTTGCTTACCACTCCAGGTATCAGCTTAGAAAGTGGCGAATATGAAGACTTTGGTATTCCAGCAACCATTCTTGCAAACTACTTACGTGAAAACGGTATTATTCCGGAAAAATGTGACTTGAACTCTATCTTATTCTTGCTCACTCCAGCAGAAACCCTTACCAAAATGCAAACATTGGTAGCTCAAATCGCCTTGTTCGAAAAACACATTAAACAAAACTCTTTATTAAAAGATGTATTGCCAACTGTGTACAAAAACAACGAAGACCGCTACAAAGGCTACACAATCCGTCAATTATGCCAAGAAATGCATGACCTTTATGTAAGCCGCAATGTAAAACAACTTCAAAAAGACCTATTATATTTAATCTCATATCATATGTCAAATTCAATATAATTACATATAGTAGCATCAAGTCATTTTCCACATATAATACTAATAAGTTTAATATATGGAGTTTTTTCGATTATGAGAACGCAGAATACATGGGCGATTGCTATGTGTTATGTACCATGGCAGAAATGGCAGAATATATATAAACCTGAAAACGCATTATGTGCCGGCACAATCTTTCAGGAACTTGATCTGGCTTTTCTTGGAAGGAGGTGCCGAAAATGATGCAAAATATAAATTCTTCTGAAAACTGCAATTTTAACTGTAATTATAACCGCAACATGAATTCTAATTCCAATCATAACCGTAATTATAACAACGGCTGTAGCTGCTGCGCCGAGCAAAAAAAACTCAAGCGTTATATTGATCTTGTAAGCTTTGCTGCACTAGACTGCGCCATGTTTCTTGATACACATCCCGAAAGCAAAGAAGCTTTAGAATATTTTGAATATTATAAAAATGCAAGAAAGCAAGCCATCAAAGAATATAGCAGCCGCTTCTCACCTCTGAATCTTGATACAGTTCCAAAAGACACAGAATTCTGGGCATGGGCTAATAAACCATGGCCATGGGAAATGGAGGGATAGGTTTATGTGGAATTATGAAAAAAGATTAGAGTATCCAATTAATATAAAAAGAACTGATGCAGCCATGGCAAAAGCAATTATCTCGCAATTTGGCGGCCCTGATGGGGAGACCGGAGCTGCGATGCGTTATCTCTCCCAACGATTTGCCATGCCTTACCGCCCTGTTATGGGTATCCTCACAGATATAGGTACTGAAGCATCAAAATACGAATTTGCTGGAATAACGGACGAAAAAGAAAAAAGAAGCAGGTAACATCTGTGCCAGTAGTCGCTGCGTGTTGAATGCTCACCAACAGCTTGCATTCCATACTGGCTCCGAGGTCACATCTGCTATTATATTCTTTTTTATTTTTCTGTTTACCTACTCCAGAAGTAAATTAGTATTTTATGTCGGGAGAAAAAGGAGATGTTTCACTGACTCTTTAAATTAGATAAAACATTATTTGAAATAAACGAATACATATCGTAGAAATCGTCAAGATAATTAATTTCATACTCTGTGCAAATTCATTTCAGATAAGAATCTAATTGTGCCACCCATTCTCATTCCTTTCATCTTCTAATATACACAAACTTCGTTGGATTTTATAACAGAATAATCATGGGCTATGTATCCGTCAAGGTTTTCTATCTTATTCTCAATATAATCAAGCAACTCTGTCCCATCCAAATATATATACATCTGTGGAGTAACAAATCCTAAAACATCACGTCTTAAATCACCAAGTGAAATTTCTGTTGTTTCTTGAAATTCATTGATTTCCATAGCGTATCGATATAATTCTTGATATTTCTCAATACGAACAATAGCCTCTTTATCATTTTTAAACTCTTCTCTCCAGTCAGACAACAAATGCCGCTTTCGCAGATATACTATGCCTTTAATTGCCTTAATTGGTGCACTTACATACATATACGCCATAATTGGTTCATCTGGAAAATTTCTTCTATGTTCAAATTTTTTCTTTCCTGACTTTATTTTCTCATATACTTCCGGTTTGAAACTTAAAAGCATTCTTCTCACTTATGACACCACCTTAATTCCACCTACATTCGATATTAAGGACTTCCATTGGCATACTAATAAATTGAACATCAAACTTCAGACTTGGTTCGACTTTTGTACTTGCATTGTGAATTCTAAAGCTAAGTTGCCAACCATTATCAAGATACATTTCTACTGTATTATCACTACCAGGCTTGAACTCAAGTGCCACAAGCCTTGTAGGCAACTTTACAATAGGTACTGTGATTGCAGATGCCTTGTTCTTCGCTGGCTTATTCAATGTAGCATGCATATTAAATGTATGAATCATCGTAAGTCTCTTACTATCCTTGCTCACGACTTTATAATAATCCTCAATACCAATTAAATATTCAATCATTTTTCTCGGCATCGTTTGATCTTTTTCATTTGCTCGATTTATTTCATCAATAAATGCTTGTAATAATGGAATGTATACTTTCTGACTCTTGTTTGCAATTTCAGGCCATTTTGTACCATGATTTTTTTCCTGTTTCAACAAATCAAATATAGGATCAACTGCCTCCCAATATTCGTCAGAACAAGGTATTCCAAACCATTCATTCCCAAAATCTAACCTATGACTTAATCTACTATGCTTAACTGCATCATGATTGTGCTTAATACTTAAACCAATTTCCCATTCAATATTTTTTCTCTTTATAACAATATCTCTAACATCACCTTTTACACCTTGACCATCTTTTTGAAATTCAAGGGTAAGTTCGTCACTATCAGCTTCTGCCATTCTCGGCTCAAGTTCTAATACCATATCAATAGCAGCCCCGGCAGATGTCATAAATATTTCTTGCATATCTTCATCCATTAAAGACCATGCTTTTTCATTTGCTACCAAACTGGAATTCTCAACAATTCTTGTTTTTCTTAACTCAGCTATTGCTTTATATAAAGTTTGCATCCAAGCATATTCATATGCTCTCCCCTGATCATTACTTTTTGTACTCACTTTCTTCTCATTAACCTCCTTTGCATTAATAACCTCTCTGTCGATTTCAACAGAAGCACCTTTTCCTTCAAGATACAATTTAATTGCTCCCGCAATCTCATATGCTAAATTCACAGGAACCGCATTACCAATCATTTTGTATGCGGTATTAGTATCATTATATATGAATTTAAAATCATCCGGAAATCCCTGCACTCTTGCAACCTCTCGAATTGTCATTCTTCTATAAAGATGTTCTTTTCCTTCCACAAATCTACAGTCATTAGTTCCAACTTTTACCATTTTGGGGGCTTGTGGATGTAATTGACATTGACGTCCAGAGGCTTGAACTGTATACGCCTGTTCATCCCAATTCTTTACACGATTACGACTCATAAAAATAGGTGAGTATGCACCTGTAAAATATTCATTATTATTTATTGCTTCTGGATTGTGTCGGTTCTTTTCCCCTGAAGGAATTGCCGTATCTTGCAAATCCCAAATTATGTCACGCAAGGTAATTTTCTTAGAATCATCCTTTGTTGAACCCTTAGGAAAACCAAATTCTATATTTAAATCTTTTCTGAATCCTATATAAAATACTCTTTTTCTCTCTTCTGCAACACCATAATCTTTAGCATTAACTAATGTAAAAGAAACATCATACCCTGCTTCATCAAATAATTCCAAAATGTTCTGAACAGCAATAGAATGTCTATTTGCAAGCATTCCACTTACATTTTCTGCCAAAAAAAACTTTGGTCGAAACTCTTTTAATATTCTTATATAATCAAAAAACAACTTCCCTCTTGCGTCCTTAATCCCCTTAAGAGAACCTGCTTCTGACCATGACTGGCACGGAGGTCCACCTATAATACCATCCACGTCTCCATCTATATATTGTGCTATATCCTCCTTCGTAACTTGTCTGATATCACCCTCTATTAAATGTGTATTAGGATGATTAATCTTATAAGTTTCCCATATTGTTTTATCAAATTCATTCGCTACAGGTATATTAAATCCAGCTCTTTCGAAACCTAAATCAAGTCCTCCACATCCACTAAACAGGCTAATTACATTCATCAAATCTTACTCCTTCATTCTTATTCTTTTTTATTATTTTCGCTGCCTCGATAAGTGCCGTTCTTCGCACAAATTCACTATACGAAGCATATGCCTCTAATCTAGCAGCCTGCTTAAATTTATCTAACTCTTCTTCACTAACTCGTATACTTATTGATATTGATTTTTTCACTTCTGAACACCTCCGATATTATATATAATAATAAAGCATCCGTGCACATATATCAATACATTGTTGCACGAACGCTTGTTTTTTATTCTATAATCTTTTGCCCCAAATAACTCTATTTATAATTTATATAAAAGAGCAAACATCCATTGTATGGGAATAAATTCATTTTTCAAAATTAACTTATTTTTTGAAAAGCCTTATTTGCAATCGGTATTATATGATACAATTCTGTCGGCAATTTTTCTATTTCCAATCTTGTATCTGTGTCCTTAATCGTTATGCCAACAATAATTTGTGTGCTCTTCCCTAAATCAAGTAAACTGTAAAAAAACTCCTCCATATCTTCTGGAATAATACTATGCTGATTTGGTTCATCAAATATTATTACTCCTGGATGATTTCCTTTCTTCTCCATTGATGTTTGCATCAATGCTATTGTATACGCCCATATTGCCCTAATATTGTCACTTGCTGACGAATCAAATTTCATATCAAATTCTTCTATTACTGGTAAATAACTTTCTTCTGATATTTGTATTGCATCCATATTAGCAACACTCTTATATCCGTATTTACGCAAGTTTTCAATAAAATGTATTTTTAATTGTTCAATCTTATCATAATCAGATGCCGAAAATTTTTTTCTCGGAACTTTTTTCTTACCATCCAGCATTTTTTTCCAATCTTTGCCTAATGTTAATAAGTTATCTAGTTTTTTATCCACAAATTTCTGCAAAACTTCTAGTTTTTCAATTTTATTTAACAAGTCTATTTTTTTATAAACAATAGATTCTGACATATTATCATTAATTGAATAGATATCATTTCTTAATGCCATGGCTAATCGTCTTAATGAAAAAATCTTACCCTGCAATAATTGCACCCTTTCATCAATAGCTTTTTTATTTCCATAATGACTTTCTCTCGCATATGAAAGCATTACTTTCTGAGCTTCTAAATGACGAATATTTTCATCTATACTCATAATTTCCGTTTCTTCCATCACTGGCAATAGTGAATCTGCTATTGGTTGATTACAAACAGGACAAATATTTTCAAATGATTTGCATCCTATTTCTGAGCCAAGTTGTCTCAACTTGGCAGCATCTTTATTATTTTGTAAATCAGTCTCTATAATTTCCAAATTATCATTCAAAATTAAAATTGCTGCATTTTCTTTTGAAATCTGACTTCTTAGGCTATAAATTTCTTCTTCAAACTGATCTATATCTTTTTCTGTTTCTTCAAGTTCATTTTGCAATTCATCAAAATTATCTATTACTCGAGGTTTTATTGATTTTAATTTTTCACATTCATCTTTTAGTTCTTGAATAAAAATATCTAAAGGCTTTTTTTCTTTGAATATATGTATACTCTCCGCACTAATTTCTGTAAACTCACACGGTTCCAAAGGAACTCCCGATACTGAGCATGTTTCTCGATTAACTGCATTTTGTAATTCTTTTATCTCTATTATCCACTCATTTCTAATTCTTGCTTCCTCAAACTTAAGTTCTTCTTTTTTCTTTTCTGTATCAATTGTATCCAAATTAAGGACGTATTCAATTACCCGTTTTTTTGAATCTTTAATTCCAAGAACTGGAATACCAGAAAAGATATCTCCCCATCCATGCTTCTGTTCTATAAACATACATGAAAAAATCAATTGCATATATAATTTGCGCTGTTTTCCATCCGTTGCAGGAACAAGTGGTAATTCAAGATGTAGAAACTTTTCTAAGAATGTATGAAACCCTTTTATATTTGTCGCTGAATTTTTCATATGAACATACATGTCCTCTATCAGTATATCATCGTCATTAATCTTATCCAATGATGAATAATATACTGTCACTAGCTTTGAATCTCTTTTTAAATCCTTTGCTGTCCTATATAACGTTACAATTTCCAAGCCATTTGTTATTTCTAAATATATTTTTGATTCTACAACACTAAGTTTTTGATCATTATCCTCAATAAATGTTTTATATGCAGAAGTAAGTACCTTTTCCCCTTTTCCGCCTATTATTTCTTCAAATCCAAGACCATAATATATAGCTTCAATTATTGAACTTTTTCCGCAGGTATTATCATCACTTGCCAAAAAATTTAACCCTTCATAGAATTGCTCATCAATACCATAATCGCCTTGATCAGTAATAATTTTTATTTGAAGTCTATTAATTTCAAGCATTCTTATACCTCCATGCTGACATTAAAACATCTATTTTGTCTTTTGTAAGTCTTTTGCTATATTTATCTAAATACTGCTTTTCATTACTCAATAAGCTATTGTCTTTTTCAATTTCTAATATAAATTGTTTTCCTTTATTAGAAAGACGAAATGTGCCATTTTTTAGTTGTATTAATAGCTTATCAGCAATTGCATACTTCACCGCCCGATTTACAGACGGATCAAATCTTACTAACATATAGGGGATTTTCCCCAATATATAATCCTCTAATATTTTCATATACTCCTTTGTATTTAATGTACTGGAAAAAATATGTATTTTTACCAATGAGCAACCACTTCTTCCACTACAACATTTCGAGATAATCAAGCATAGTTGCACCACTTTATAACTAATTCGATAATTATATGGTACTGCATCTGGTTTAGAATCAAAAATTATTTCATCTGTCAAAAGAATTTTATTCAAAAATATCCCTACTTTCTAAATTGCATTGAACAATCTGCAAGCCACATACTTATTATATCTGTCTTTAATTCGATAATAGATTCTGGTGTAAAATATTTGCATGTATCTTTGAGCTGTTTTTCAAAATCTTGTAAAATATCATTAAATACTTTTATATTCATACTTCTATCAGTATTAAGTCTTGTCTGAACCTTGACTTGCTTTTTATATGATTGTTCAAGTCCATATACATCTTCGTATATTTCTGTAAATGATACTCGGAGCATACGCATTATTTCCATTCCTTTAATATAAGCCTCAACATAAACATCAACTATATCGTTTAAATCCTCGTCACCATCATCTACATCTCCCATTACGGCTTTTACTTTTCTTGATATATTCGCAACTTTTTCTGAATCACAATGTTCCCAATCAGGTTTCTCTACTGCCCGAACAGCAAGATTAAGTTTTGTATCCGTTAAAGATTTTCGAATTATTCTTGTGATCTCCACCGAAAAATCTTCAGCTTGCTTTATTACTATAATAAAATTAGAATCTATATAGTCATACTGCTTGGGATTTTCTTCCTTATGCTCCAATACTTCTTTCCTTTTAGTTTCTGCATGTTCGATAATTCTGGAATCTTTATAAAACGGAACGACAAAATGCCATTCTCGGATTACAGGAACTCCTAGTTTCAAAAGTCGTTTTTTATATTCTGGAGAAAGCAATTTATTTATATCATGTGTCATTTTATCTCTCTGATGTTTATATAGCTCATTTTCAGAATATTCTCTTTCCGCACAATAACATTGATTCACTATTCCATTTTGGGTAAAACCTTCAATTCCTCCATCTCCACCTTGAACTGCAGGAATTTCAGTATAATGTACATTTCCATACATCATGCGATAACATGATTGACAAATATCTTCCCATGAATCACCATTTAATTTTCCTTCAAAAAAGTCTAAAATCATTCGGTATTCCTCCTCAACCAATTTATAGATATAGATAAATCTTTCGAAGGTTCCTCCCTAATTACACCAATATCAATTATAAATTCTTTTTGCGTTTCTATATAACGAACTTTAGCCATATGGATTTGCCAAAAAGTTTTGATAATTACAATTGGTTGATCAATATAAAAATATGCCATATTATCTCGCCAATATGTAACTTCTCTATTCCTCATACACATCATCCATTCCGAAAATATAGTTTTATTTTATCACATTGTTCCATATAGTACCATCAATATCTATTTCCAATATTGATATGATACCTAAAAAAAGTGCAGAATTTCTTCCACGCTCATTATTTTTTACTATACTGATTCGATCTTCCAAAAGTATAAATAAGATGTGACTTCTACGTTTCCATCCAAGAACCCCAATAAACTCAAGGCTTTTGCTCCGTCCCTTAAACACCGCCGTGACAATTAAAAGCAAATTATACTACAACAACGATCTGTTTTTTAAGTGTCCTTCTTCCAATTCGATACTAGAAATATATCATCAGCATACAGTTTTTGAGCAGAAAAAGGCTCATGATCATGAGCAAAAATGAAAGCAAAATATATTAGATGATACAACATACTATGCCTTTAAAATCCCAGATGCATATTCATATTGGAACCTAATCACCAGTTATTTTTATTATAATACTTGCAAAAAAAGAAGCACTCATACAAACGCTTCTTCTTACCATATTAGGACTTCGATCAAAAGTTAGTGGACCACAAAGTGGACCATTTTTCAAAAACTTACATGAATTTATATAGAGTTTTATCCGAGTCGAAAATCCGCTAAATGCTCTAGCTATCAGCATTTAAAGACATTTAATAACTTATATGGATGAAAATCGTAGACTTCTGGCATAAAATACTAATTTACTTACGGAGTAGGCAAACAGAAAAATAAAAAATAAATACTAGTAAAATGTGACCTCGGAGCAAGTATTGAATGCAAGCTATAAGCGAGCATTCAACACACAGCGACTACTGGTACATTTTACTAGTATTTATTTTTTATTTTTCGTCCGTCACTTGAGTAAATTAGTATTTATTCAAATGCAATTACTGCACCGTCGTATTTTTCATCGATGAATTTCTTAATGTCATCAGATTTAAGAACTTTTACTAATGCTTTGATTGCATCACTGTCCTGATTTCCGTCTTTTACTGCGATGATATTTACATAAGTTTTGGCTGCTTCTGAATCTGCTGCTTCATAAGCGAGGGCATCTTTTTTTACAGAGTAGCCAGCCTGAAGAGCATAGTTTCCGTTTAATACAACGAAAGCTGTCTCGCCTGTTACACGTGCTACCTGTGCAGCTTCTAACTCAACAATCTTAATATTGTGTGGATTTTCTGCGATGTCATTTACAGTTGCTGTGAGTCCTGCACCGTCTTTTAACTTGATAATACCATTGTCCTGAAGAAGAAGTAATGCTCTTGCCTCGTTTGTTGTATCGTTTGGTACAGCGATTTCATCTCCATCTGCGATTTCATCAAGGCTTTTCTTTGTTCCTGGATAGATTCCGAATGGCTCGTAGTGAATATCGCCTGCATCTACTAATTTTGTTCCTTTTTCTTTATTGAACTGTTCCATGTAAGGCGCATGCTGGAAGTAGTTTGCATCAAAATCTCCACTGTCTACAACTTCGTTTGGCTGTACATAATCATCAAATACAGTTACCTCTAAGTCATATCCTTCTTTTTCGAGAAGTGGTTTTGCTTCTTCTAAGATTTCTGCGTGTGGAGTTGCAGAAGCTGCAACTTTAATCACTTTGCTGTCTGTACTTCCTGTAGAACCTTCTGCCTTCTTATCTGTACTTCCGCATCCGGTTAATGTTCCGATTGCAAGTACGCCTGCTAGTAAAAATGCTCCAAATTTCTTCATGTCTGTTTCCTCTCTTTCTTTTTATGTGCTCTCGGAGTCTTTTGTGCATGATTTGTAAGAAGACTCCTGAGTGCATTTTTTATTTATTCTAACTATTCAGAGAATCTTTTATCTCAGTCGGGAAGACTCCCACCTCTTTCAGGTGGTGAGTGACAGCAAATTTGTCTCTGTGAGAATCCACTCTCCGACTGAGATAAACGCTCCGCGAGGATGCGCAGTGATTCTGTAAAGAATATGTCAGCTTACGCTGACCAGAATCACGCGCCAAGTCTCGTGGTTGCTCGACTTGAATTTGCTGACTCCAAATAGTTGATAACTATAATTGATCTGAGTTTTATTTTCTCTTATCAAGTTTGGCTGCAAGGAACATACCAATACTCTGGAAAATCTGTACAAGTACAACAAGCAGTACAACCGTAACGATCATAATACTTGTCTGATAACGATAATATCCGTAACGGATGGCGATATCACCGAGTCCACCACCGCCGACACAACCTGCCATTGCAGAATAACCAAGAATTGTTCCGATTGCGATTGTTGCTCCGGTAAGTAAAGATGTTCTGGCTTCTACTAAGAGAACCTTCATAACGATCTGCATATTGCTTGCTCCCATAGAACGAGCTGCCTCAATAACACCCGGATCTACTTCTTTAATAGAAGATTCTACCATTCGGGCAATAAATGGAATTGCTGCGATCACAAGTGGTACAACGGTTGCTGTAGAACCATAACTTTGTCCAACGATCAGCTTTGTAAATGGAATAAGCAGAATAAGAAGGATCAGGAACGGGATACTTCGAACGATATTTGCGATGACATCTAATATTTTATATACGATTGCATTTGGTGTTAATCCTTCTTTGTCTGTGATTGCTAAAAGGACACCCATCGGAAGTCCAAAGACATATCCTAAGATTGTAGAAGCAAGTGTCATATAAAGTGTTGCCCATACACCACTGACGATCATATCTGTTATTTCTTTAGTCCACATTCTCATTCACCTCCTCTAAATCTAAGCCTCTGTCTAAAAGATACTGTTTCATTTCTTTATTTTTTGTACAGTCCGGCGCAAATTCAAGAATCATTTCTCCTTTTGCCACACCGCGGACATTCTTTGTATCTGCCTTTAAAATATTTACTGGCTCGTTAAAGTTAAGAATCAGATTGGCAATGACTGGCTCAAATGCAGAATTCTCAGAAAAGACAATTCGAATCTTTTCTCCACTCTGGATCAGTTCCTTACCACTTGTTGTCTTTCTATTCTTTTCTTCTCCGTCACCGACATCATTCTTAAGGAGCTCTCTTGCAACTGCTGTCTTAGGATGTGTAAAAATCTCTTCTACCGTTCCCTGTTCTGCTACTTCGCCGCCTTTTACAATCGCTACATGAGAACATATTTCACGAACAACAGACATCTGATGTGTAATAATTACGATCGTGATATTAAAACGTTCATTGATATCCTTTAATAATGCTAAAATAGAAGATGTTGTCTGTGGATCAAGTGCGCTGGTTGCCTCATCACAAAGAAGAATCTTTGGATCAGATGCCAATGCTCTCGCAATCGCAACTCTCTGCTTTTGTCCACCGGACAACTGTGCCGGAAATGCTCCGGTTCTATCTCCAAGTCCAACGATATCTAAAAGCTCCTTTGCACGCTTTTTGGCATCTTTCTTGGACTTTCCCTGAATATACAACGGAAAACAAACATTTTCCAAAACATTTTTCTGCATCAGTAAGTTGAAATGCTGAAAAATCATTCCGATGTCTTCTCTCTGCTTTCTAAGTTCTCTTGAAGTATAATCTCCTAAAGACTTTCCATTAATAAGAACCCGTCCCTTTGTCGGAACTTCAAGAAAGTTAATACATCGTACTAATGTACTCTTTCCAGCACCGGACATACCGATAATACCGTAAATATCTCCGGACTCGATGCTTAAATTAACATTTTTAAGAGCCTCTACTGTTCCATCTTTTGTATCAAAAGACTTATAGAGATTCTCTATTACAATCTCTGCCATTATTCTTCCTCCCTGGTTTTTATGAAAATTGTTTCAGCCTGTGGTCGGTATTTACCTACCATTAAGTTTCTTTTTGGTATGAAAGAAAAAAGCAGGTATCACTACCTGCTTGAAACTCATCCCTGGTGTCATGAAAATTATAATCTCTGCCGAAATAAAAGCTCTGGTAATCCATCCTTCTCAAGCTCTTTTCAAACAAATCTTCTGAAAATCTATAAACACGCATTCTGATCATTATGTGCAGGCAAGCCAGTCTCCCTCACAGAAGACATATCCATCTGTGAATCTTCGCAGCTACAAGTTATGTAATTCATTGGCATGACACACATCATCATCATAATATTGCTCCTCAATTTCCATTTCCTTACTAGGGTTCATAATATATTACTATTTTTCTTTTGTCAAGGTTTTCTTTTGTTTTCCTTGTATACATGCTGACAAAAATGAGCAGATCGGTACAGTAAGAATGACTCCCATACTTGAAGCAACTCCCTGAATGATTTCGATTCCGATATCGAACATATTGATCATCTGCAAATATTCATAATTATAAGCATAGATAAATACCAGTGTATTAATCGAACCGCCTGCAAAGGCAAGAATTAATGTATTTGACATCGTTCCCATCATATCTTTTCCGACACGCATTCCAGAAAAAAATAAGCCTTTTATCCCCAGTTCAGGATTTTGATAAGATATTTCTTCTATCGTTGATGAGATTGACATTGCTACATCCATGACAGCACCTAAAGAAGCAATAAGAATACCTGCAAATAAAAGCTGTCCTACTTCTATTCCTGTCTGATCTCTTACATAGATCAAGCTTTCGATCGCTGATACATTATACCCGCTTATATCTGTCATTTTACAAAATATCAAAGCAAACATTGCAGAGATCAGCACCCCTAAAACAGTTCCGGCAATGGCTACTGCTGTCTTTCCTGAAGCCCCGCCTACAAGATACATCGTTACAATTGTCGTTAGGATAACAACAAGTACCGCTGCCAGAATCGGAGAATGTCCTTTATATATCATCGGTAAAAATAAAAATAAAATACATATCGCTGTAAATGCAAGTCCAATTACGGAAGCAAGTCCCTGCTTTCCTCCGATAATAATTAATGTCAGTAGAAAAATAGCAATAATCAGATATACCTGCATTTCTCTGTCCACACTGTAGACAGAAGCTGAAAAAGAACCATTTGCCTCACTGATCAGTGCAATTACCCTGCTTCCTTTTTTACAATGTGCCCCATACAGATAGGCAGAAGAACTGTCTGCTTCCATCGTTTTTCCCTTCCATTTTCCCGAAGTAACTTTTAATTTTACAAGCTGCCTGCCAATATAAATCCCGTCTTTCGTCTCATTATCCTGCAAAATATCCGTTACCTCTGCCTTAGCAAATGTTCTTCCTTCTGTATCATATAAAGATTCTTTTTTTATCTGATTATATCGACATAAAAAGAGCAGAAACAGGATGCCCGCTACCACCAGACATCCCCTTCCTGCAATCTTTTTTATGTCAGTTTTCTTTAATTCTTCTGACATAAGATCTCCTGTTATTTCTTTACTGTTACTTTTTCACTGTTGCTTTTTGATGTTACTTCTTTTCAGCTACTTCTTTACAATAACTTTTTTCACTGTACTATATTTTCCGTAAATCTTTTTATTACCCACCTTCTTGAAGGCACGTACTTTTACGAAATATTTTTTACCAGCTTTTAACTTTTTCACTGTAACAGCATTTTTCTTTGTTGTTACCTTCTTCGCTTTCTTAAAGTTCTTCTTCGTGGATAAAATCACCTCATATCCATTGATTTTTTCAGAAGTCTTTTTAACAATTATTTTTACTTTCTTTTTACCAGTTGCTTTTACTTTCTTAAGCACTGCTTTCTTTGGTGCAATTGCTGTTTCAATTGGTTTGGTTGTATCTTTCTTTTCTGTAGCCGGCTGTTTCTTATTATCAGTCTGATTTTTATTTTCAGACTCATTTACTTTTGCAATACTGAATGTCTCATCAATCTTTTCTTCTGTGTCTGTACGGTATGTATTAATCGTAAATGTTGTATCTGTAATATCAATAACCGAATAAGTAGGGACATCCTGCTGCCAACGGTTTGCAATGTAGCTCTGCTGTCTTGGAACAAGGTCATAGTATTTACTTCCTGAGGAAGAACCTGCTGTCATGTAAAGAATACCGGTTGGATTAAATACGGTTGTGCCCTTCTTTGTTACCTGCTGAATCGCATCTTTATCCATCACTTCATTTAAGTAATTAAGATATGCTTTTTCAGATGGATCTGTCGTGTCTGCTTTGATATTTTCTTTTGCTGTATATACCGTATCTGGATTCTCTCCTGCATCCTTATCTTTATCTAACATTGGATCAAAGTCATCATCCGTATATTCCGTTGTTTTATGTCCGCCTTTTAAAATCTGTGTGCGGGAATATGCATGGTCATGTCCTGTAAGAACAATATCTACTTTATTCTCTTCAAAAATCGGTGCAAGCTGATATCTTAAGTTTGTGATTTCCGGCTCATTAGAATGTTCCGCAGAACCATAAATATCCTGATGGAGTGTAACGATTCTCCACTTACAGTCTTTATTTGCTGCTACCGTCTGCTCAATAAACTGCTTATGCTCTTCTACATTGGTATCCTGTGTATTTAACATAATAAATAAAGCATTATTATGTTTAAACCAATAGTCACCGCCAACCTTTCCATTTGAACCAAGTTCACTGGCATTTGCTGTATTAAAATGATAGGTGTAGTTTGCATTGTCTGCATCATGATTACCTACAGTAGTTGCTACCGGAAGATTCTTTAATACATCCGGGCTTAAATATCCACTGTATTCGATTTCACTTCCCCACGCTGCCTTATTCGGAGACTTTTTCTTTGTACTCTGAATCTGGTCACCAGAAGACAGAACAAAGCTTGCTTTATTACCTGTCTTTTCCATTGCCTGATTCAATGTAGTATTCCAGTTAAATGCATCATTTGCCACTGCAGCAGACTGTGCATTATAAAACTCTTCTGTAGCTGCTCCTTTTAATTCATTTGAGGAACCAATCTGAGGGTCACCTACAAAGATAAAGCTGAACTTACTTCCATTATCTGTTGTATATTTTTCTGGTGCTGTCCACTGTCCATCTTTCTGATAACTGTAATAATAGGTTGTGTCTGCCTTTAAATCTGTAGCAGTTACTTTATTTGATACATATGCTGTATCATCCTTGTCTGTCACTGCCTCTGTCTGCTTTGCTTCATATACTTTCGCATTCGTAAGTCTCTTATTCTCTGCGATCTTTAACTTCTGAATTCCAGAAGCTTTCTTTGTATACCATGCAAAATTTACAGAACTGTTATCACTTCCCGGAGAAAGAGAAATCTGTTCTCTGTCTTTGCTAATTGTACTGTTCCACTTTGTCATCCAATTGCTGTAGGCACCGCCATACGCCTCCACTGTATCTTGTGCATTCGTATGTCCATCTGGTGGTGCAGCCGCTTGAAGAACTGTTGCACTTGTTGCTAAAATCGTTGCAGTCATAGCTGCTGCTGCAGCTTTTTTCCACATGAATTTTCCCATAATAACCTCTTTTCTTTTTCTTTAGGTCTGTTCCTTGCTAAAATTTAAAATCTACGTTATATAAAATAGCAAGGTTTTGTGAGGTCTGCTATCAAGGAAAGGTGGAATTCTGGTAAAATTGTGGTAAATTCTAATTGAAACAAAACGGACGAAATCTCGAAATTCCCATAATCACTATCTAATTTCTAATTCAACTAAATCCAGCCACTGTCGCTCACGAATTTAAAATATATTTTGCATTTCTCGCTTTACCTTGTATAATTTTTCGCATTCCTGTTCCATATGCCTCAATTAATTTTAAACAGTAAAATACATTTGCCAGATTCTGATTTCTACATACAGAAAGTCCTACCATAATATCTTCCAGTTCCATTCCAGGCACTAATCCTCCCACTGATACAAATTCTATTCTGTCCTCATAAATACTAATTAATGCACTGGCACTAAAAGAATAATCTCGATGAACTATTAAATTTAAAAGTGCCTCCCTCACTGCCACTTCTGGATAATCTCTGATATCTGTTCTCAGCAAACCATTAATCGTTGCATGTGTCTGATTTCGAAAATCAATAAACTCATAAACTTCATTCATCTGCTGTAGCAAAGAACCTGAAAATTCTCTCCTGTCTTTAAATACTTCCTGGTCTTTTCTCTGAAAAACGGCAACTTTAATTGTATGAACACATTGGTCTGATAAAAGTAATCCTAAATTGCTATAAATACCCTCCTTATCTATCATCTTTAATGTCTGCATTTGCTGTGAACCAAATTCTATATCTCTCAATTCAAATTCTTTTTGGGCAGCCTCGAATGTTAACTCCTGATTTAAGCTACGCATTTCTTCAAAATGGTCTCCATCTGTTTCTTTTATCATCTGACGAATTGCCGAATCTGTTGCCGGAACAGAAGAATACCCCTGACGAACATAAACCCCTTCCGGTCGTAAGCCTTTCTTTGCAATATAATACGGTCTTTCTGTTCCTCTTTGAATAGAAACAGCTACTACTTTTTTCCCATCTTCTTCTAATGTCTCATAGTGTAAAAACATAGTTAAATCCGGTTTAATCGCATCATGCATGTTTTTCAACGGATTTTAGGATAGAGAAAACTAACTTCATCTAAATTAAAAAACCAGACATTTCCATACGCTAATATCATGGAAATATCTGGTTGTTCATATTAGAAAATGTATAAAAATTGAATAGGTAGCAACTACAATTTCTAACTTGGAGAAGGTAAGTATTTTATTATAATTATGAAATGTCTTAAAAAATGCTTTACGCTAATAAGTTAATATTTAACTTTGTACAATCTGTACGATTTTATTCACGTTTTCCTGTCCCCGCTTTAAGGCTAATCCAATGACTACACAGCCAATCACGCAGGCAGTTACAAGAACGATACTGACACCACCTATAATATTGAACATCAATCCTTCCTGAATTTTTATTGCCCAGTATGCGATTCCCATACCACAGGAAGAAAGAATAATCAGATTACGAATCCATTTTTTCAGGTTATTTAACATACGGGTCTGGTATTCGATTTCTTTTAACTGCTGCTTTTTTGTCTGTGCTGCCATTTTTTATACTCCTTTTTTAATACTGTAATCCTGGATTAAAGAATCCAACTAATACACCAACAAATGCTACTGCAACTAAGATTAACATTGTAATAACAGGGGAAACTTTTTTCTTAGCCATAAGCCACCAGCAAAAGATAACTACTGCGGCTGTAAGACATCCTGGATATACAGAATCTAACTGTTTCTGAAGATTCAGGAATTCTTCACCTGCATCATTTACTAAATGGAAAGAGGTTGTTACTGATACCCATGTTGCTGCAACAGAACCAACTACCATTGTACCGAGTGTAACAACGGCTTCACGTATCGCCGTGGCTTGTTCACCGACCAGTACGTCTACTGCTTTTCCACCAAGTTCATATCCTTTGAAGTAAAGGAAGCGCATTCCTAAAGTTACGATTAAGTTCCATGCTACGATATAGAAAATAGGACCTACGATAGAACCACCAGAAGATAACCCTAATGCAATACCTAATAAAATTGGAATCAGAGTACCAACTAATAAGGAATCTCCGATACCCGCGATTGGTCCCATCAAACCTGCACGAAGACCATTGATTGTCTCGCTGTCTACGTCTTCATTTCCGTTTGCTCTTGCTTCTTCAAGACCCGCTGTGATACCTACGATTACGGAACCAACCTGTGGCTCTGTATTAAAGAAAGCAGTATATGTATCCATTGCTTTCTTCTGTTCTTCTTTTGTTTCATATAATTCTTCTACCAGTGGAAGCATTGCACATAAGTAACCAAATGTCTGCATATGCTCCTGAGAGAAACAGGTTAAATGTCCATAATACCAGTTCCGAAATGATTTATTTAAGGCTTTTTTAGAAAGCTTTTTCTCTGCCATGATTATATTTCCTCCTCGTCATCGTCATCATCAAAAGACCCGCCGCTGGCAAGAGCTGCTTCTTTTGCACGAATTCCAACCATCTTGATGTTGTAATGGATAATTGCGAACATTCCTGCTACAACTGTAACGGATACTAAGTTTAATCCAACACCGGCTGCTAAAGTAAATCCAACAAAGAATGGTACGAAGTCTGTCACTTTGTTTACTACCTGTTTTAAAAGAATGGCAATACCAACACAAGGTAACATACTACCAACTGTGAATAAAGTCTTCATTGCAAGTCCATCCATAGGTAATGTTGCTTTGATTGTTTCTACTACAGGAACACCTAATTTACACATTACAACTGTCGGGATGAAACTACAGATTAAATGAGAAATCCAAGGTAATACCATATCTACAAGATATAATTTCTTGAATTCTCCTTTTTCTACAGCTCTCCATCCGATATGCTGCCATACAAGGTTGATTGTTGCTGTTCCGTAAAATAATACTGTACCAAGAGTTCCTACCATTGCACCGAAAGAAGTTGCCATTGCAACACCTTTTGTAGATGCAGGGTCTAATCCATAAGAATTTAATGCGAGCATTGCTAAAGGAATACCGATATAAGATACGGCACGTACATCGGCGGATACAGTTCCACCTGGTGTTACTAACGCGATATATACAACCTGCATTGCTGCACCTACCATAATTCCGGCAGGAACATTTCCAAGAATAATACCGCAGACGAGACCGGCTACTAATGGACGGCCTAATGTATAGTTACCAATGGCACTACCACCCATACCAGGCATACTGGCAAGACAGGCGAAGATACCTAAAATCACTGCTTGTATCCAACTAATTGTCATGACTTTTCCTCTCTTTTCTTATCATGTACCCACTGAATCTTTCCGTAGCTGACTTTGTGGGTACATTATTTTAATTTTAATTGAAACCGAACTGTCCTCTGAATTTACTCCAGCTTCCGATAGAAGCTTCTTTTATCAGCGCAAACTCGATTTCATATCCAGCCTGATAAATTGCCTCAAGAGCTTCTGCTTCTTCCTGAGTGATAGACTGATTATTTCCAAGTTTTGTAGCTCCTGGACGGTCATTACATGGTCCAACGATTACTTTCTTCACATCACTTGGAACAAATCCATCATCAACCAAAATCTTTTTCATCTGAATTGGATCTTTTGTAATCAGGAAATACTGATCTTTGCTATCAAGTACTTTCTGGTTTTTCTGTTTCCATGCTTCATAAGTCCACACGAAAGTTTTCTTTGTGCTAGCACTCTTATATGCCATTTTTAATGCTTTTGTGTTGGCTGCTCTGTCATTAACGGCGATCAATCCATCACATGGATATTCTAAAGACCAACGAGTTACTGTCTGACCGTGAATCATACGGTCGTCAATTCTTAAAAATGATACAGACATGTTTTTTCCTCCCTCTCATGTTTGTAATTTTATGCTTATTTCATATTTATAATATTGAATATAAGTCAAATATAGAAAATAAGTTAAATGCAATATGCACGAATACTAAATCTCATCTTCCTCATCATCAGCTCCACTCTCTAATACAAACTCTTTAATTGCATTTTTTGCTTCACTGATTAAACTGTCTTTTAATAACTCTGTGTCAACATCATCTTTCATAAGAGTTGCTGTTAACGCCATTGCAAGGTTCATTCCGCCAAATACTACTGTCTGTTCTTCCAGCCCTTTTTTAGAAATCTGTTCTAATGCATTTGTCATTGGAGAACCTCCAATGATATCCCCCAGAAGAATGATTTCGTCCTCAGCGTTGATTCCACTGATTGCTTCCTGGAATTTTTCTGCAAATGTATCTGCACTCATGCCATCTTCAAGTCCGACGCTGATAACGTCCTCTCTTTCTCCGCCCGCAAGCATTGCCAGAACACTTTTTAAACCAGGTGCAAAAGTTCCATGACTGACTAATACTACATACTTCATATTGCTCTCCTTTGTTTGTTTTTTGATGGTTTTATTGTAACAATTGCATAAAAAAATAACATCTGCAAATTGTCACTATTGACCTTTTGCAGATGTCACCACTTCAAATTACAATTGTATATTGTTTAATATTTATAAATGACAAATGTCATATTTCATTATTTATGGCTTACAGAATTTATAAATTTATTCTAAATTTTCTTTCAACATCCTATCAATTTTCTTTTTCAGGTGCAGGAGATTCATATCAAAGTCTCCCTCTTCTTGAAAAAGTCGTAGAATTTCTCCATCCATATAGTCAATTACGGTATCATATTGCTGAAATTTTTCTTTTCTTGCTGCACTTTCCATAATCTGATTCAGCATGGAAACCTGTACGGTCGTATCATCTCCTATACTATTTTTCAGAATTTCCTCTGTCTTTTCAGAATCAGTCACCTTCTTTAGTGGAGAAATTCCTTTAGAATACTGAAAAATCTTCTGCTGCACTTCTTCATCATAGGTTAGTTTTTTTAGAAAATTCCATGCCAGTCCACCATGTTCTGATCTCGCATTAATTCCCATTAACATTGTCTCTGTTTCTGACAGATTTTTACCATCCGGTCCTTCTGGAAGTGGAATACAATCCCATTCAAAATCAAAATATTTATTGATTCTCCACGGATATGGTTTATATGTACGAAATTCAGAAAAAGTAACTGGACGGAAAGCAATATTCCCTTTATCAAAATCTTCTGATGTCGGACTTTGTCTCCCTGATAACTGATAAATATTTCTGGCAAAAAGAATCGCATCTTCTACAGAAGGATTTGTAATGTTGCAGGAAGTTCCGCTTCCATTAAAAATTCCTCCTCCATTACTGTAAATAGCATCTATCCAGCTATAGTCATACACACCAAACTGGTCTGTTTTCCCATCACCATTTGTATCTTTTGTAATTTTTTTGCAAATATTATAAAAGTCGTTCCATGTCCATCTGTTATCTGGCAGAGAAATATTATTCTTCTCAAGTAATGTCTCATTCACAAGCATGAGGCTCGGAACACTTTCATATGGAAGAGCGTATTGATTCCCTTTATATGTCCCTGCATCATAACAGCCCTGATAAAATGCATCCTTTTTCAAAGATGCGTCTGCCTTTAACATCGTTTCCAGATTTTTCAGTATTCCTATCGAAGCAAACGTAGTGAAATCTTCAGGAAGAACCATAAATACATCCGGCAATGCACCATTTAAAGCCTGATTAGAAAGCCATTCTGAATAATCTTCCTTTAATATTCCGCTGGTATACTTCACTTTAACATTCGGATATTCTTTTTCAAATTCTTTTATTGTTTCGTCAATAATCTTATAGCAGTCATCATTAGGCACGTCAGATTGATTCCCGGAAAACATACCAAATGTCAAAATTATTTTCCCTTGTTTAGGTACTAGAAAAGAGACTCCCAAATACAGACTGATTAATAATCCTGCCAGACAAAGCATTCCCCATACTTTTGTCATTCTTTTCATTTATCTTATCCTCTACGCTTCTGTGCACCGGACTGCACTTCCCAGATAGCTAACTGTGTGCGGTCACGCAGTCCGATTTTTTTTAAAATAGTACTAATATAATTTCTCACAGTTCCTTCTGTCAGTCCAATATGGTCTGCTATTTCTTTATTGGACATTCCATGTCCTACATCCTTTATAATATCCCATTCCATATCGTTAATCTTCTCGACATTCTCTGCCTCAATCATAACATCATAATTTTGCTGTGCCATTTCCGAAAACAACTCTACTACCTTGCTGGCAATTTCCGGATTAATCATCGCTCCTCCGCCGTATACCACATGAATTGCTTTTTCTAATTCATCCACAGAAATACCTTTTAACAGATAACCACTTGCACCATACTTTAATGCACTGAATACATATTTATCATCATCAAAAGTTGTCAGCACGATAATTTTTATCTCTGGATATTTTTCCTTTACTATCTTGGTACACTCTACACCGTCCATAGTCGGCATACGAATATCCATCAAAATAATATCCGGCTTTTCTTTTGCTATAAATTCTAAAACTTCTGTTCCGTCACCTACACCTCCAACAACAGAAATCTCTTCTTTTAAGCCAAGAATAATACTCAGACTCTGCCTGATTAATTCCTGATCATCTGCAATAAGTACCTTTATCATCTTTCCTCATTCCTCCATCGAATTGGCAGCTTTGCTACAACCTGAAATCCATTATTACTGCTATATGTTACTGTTCCATGCAGCATATCCACTCTTTCCTTCATATGTGTAAGTCCAAAACCTTTGTGAATATCTTTACATCCTATTCCATTATCTCTGATTCTTATCACCAGCCAGATATCTACTTTTTTAAAATTAATAAAAATCCTGCTGGCATGGCCATGACGAATGGCATTTGTAATACCTTCCTGAACAATTCGATAAATGGTATCTTCTTCGTCATCTTCAAATACAAGCGATGGTAAAAATGATTGAAATTCTATAGAAACCTTGGAAGTACTCATCGTCTCTGTAATCAACTTCTCAATCGCACTCTCTAAAGACTCTCTCTCTAATGTATCGGGACGGAGTTTTTTCATAGAACGTCTTACATCTTTAAGCCCCTGCCTCGCCACGCCGGAAATAATATTTAACTGCTTTTTTGTCTCGTCTACCGAATAGTCAATTAATGCAATACAAGCATCAATTCCTGCAGAAAGCCCCGTCATCATATGTCCTAATGTATCATGGATTTCTCTTGCAATACGGTTTCTTTCCTCAATCTCTCCCATCTGTTTTTGCATTGCTGCATAATCCTTTAACTGATTATTCATTTCAGAAAGCTGTGCATTTGCCTCCGCAAGCTGCTGATTTAAAATCGTAACCCGCTCCTTTTCTTTTATCTGGCTTCTCATATAAATAATCATATACGCTATAAATGCAATCGCATTCACTGATGAGAGAAAATTCAATATTCCCGTCATCAGCATATGCTGACGCACTGTATAGACATTTAACAGTTCCTGAAAAGAAACCATCTTTATCCCCAATGATATAATATCATAATCCGCAAAAATATAAATAAGTCCCATAATAACTAAAAATACCTTCTGACTTGTTTTATCACGAATTAAAACGACAATATCCGCTATAACTAAAAATATAATTCCTTTATATTCCATGTAGACACAGCAAATAATTATACCGCAAAGAATAACTTCTAAAATGTAAATCGTCTGATTCAAAATGCTATTTTCTGACTGCTGTCTTAAATTAATAATTGCCACTAAAGTAAATAATGCCACATACATCACTATGACTGTTTTTACCGGATTCATTGGTAAATATGTAATATGATTTAAAAAGCTTCGTGCAGTATAAGTTGCCCTCACCATACCTATTGTATATAAGATGATAACTGCCAAAAAAGTCAAAATTGCAAAATTTAAAATTCCCATCAGCATCTTTAAAAGAATTAAACTTTTTTGCTTACTCATACATCTCTCCTACTGCCACCGTTCAAGGTCATATTCACTCACATTGTCTTTTGTAATTAACTTTACCGGAATCGTCACTGTTTTATCTACATCTTTTCCTGCTAAAAGCTCATAAGCTGCATTTATGGCAGACGCTCCCATCTTACGAGGATACTGGACTGCCGTACCTGTCATTTTACTTTCTGAAATCAGTCTCTTCCCTTCTGGTGAACCATCAACCCCATATACAAGTACATCTTTTTTATAGTCTTTACTGTCTAATGCAGCTAACGCTCCCATCGCAGTCGGGTCATTTAACGACATAATTACATCAATATCTTCATGTTCTTCTACCATTTTTTCCACTTTAGGCAAGGAACGCTCAATCTGTCCCTGTGTATCTTCCATTGCAATAATCTTATATTCATTATGGCTTTGTATAGTATCAGTAAATCCCTGTATTCTGTCTCTTCCCGACTTAGTTTTATCATGCGTAAGCAATAGGATGTTGGCTTCTTTTTGTCTTTTCATCATATCCTTCGCACATAACACACCTGCCTGATAGTTATCTGTAACAATCGTAACATCTACCAAATCTGTATCATATACTTCCGTATCTACGACAATAACCGGTATATTTTTCTTTTTCGCTACCTCAAGACCTTTTTTCACGCCCTTCCAGTCAACAGGATTCAAAATAATTACATCGGCTCCCTGTTCAATCAGATACTCAATCTGTTCATTCTGTTTCTCCTGATCAAGTGCCGGATCAAGGGTAATCAAATGATCTCCCTTTTCCTCCACACGCTGCTGGATTTCACTGTTTAATACGTCATAAAACTGATTATTTAATGTCATATAGGTCGCACCAATAATCTTATACTTTCTTCCAAACTGACTTCCATATAGAATAAAACCTTTTAGATAAAAAGAAAAAAACATCCCTACTAAACATAATACACTGCCTGCCAGGAAAAATCTAACTACTTTTCCTCTATCTGTTTCATCCATTCACTCACCTGCTTTATATCTTACTTACCTTCTTTTTCCATTATACACTGGAAATTCTTACATGGGAAGTGGAAAATGCTATCGAATTTTTTAGGAACAATAGACGAAAGCTTGAAGTAAAATAATCCATATCTGTGACTTTAGTCGCTGCAGGTGAATGTTTGCAAAAATGCTCGCATCCAACCTTCACTCTGAGGTCACAGATATGGATTATTTTACTTCAAGTCTTCTGATTTTGATAAAAATTTTGATAAAAATTTTATAGTACTTTCTAAAAATAATTGATTATATTGAAAATTCAAGAATGTTGCTCGCCATCTACAGATGTGGGAGTCATCTCATATCTGATATACTGTAAAATCAAATTATCTACATAACAAAATGATAAACAAATGCTAATAAGAATATCATTAGGACTACTATTCCGAACAAAGCCTGTGATTTTCCGTAGCCTTGCCAGTCCTTCTGGAGTCCTTTGGTTCTGTTTTCATCAATAAATCGAAGTTTACGTGTTTTTTCTGTCATATTGATACACCTCATTTCTCTTGTTATGATGTATTACAGCGTTTCTTTATGGAAATATTATATCATAAAATTTGAATCTAACAACAGATAATCTCTAAGCATTTCTTCTATCGTCCCCGACAGACTTAAAAATTCCTGCATATTAATCTTAATCACATCATATTGATTTAGATTTTCCCTATATGAACTATCTTTACTAATCATAAGATTCTGAAATAATACTTCTGCTCAGTGTAAAGAACTTCGTTTATCTTTGCAATCAATTCACTTTTGTCTACATATATTTTAGAACGCAGACTCCCACGAAATGAAAAGCTTCCTGGATTCAGATAACTTCCCATATGTGTACCTCCCTCGACTATTTCTTATTATCAATAGTAGCATATTTTTCAGCGGATTTGTAGGATATGGTTTACCTCTTCTTTTGTTTTTCCTCAAAAATCTTTTCCGCTTTTTCAAACATTTCTCTCGAAATAATCGGCACGTGATGATTTTTAATAATAACAAACTCTTCCTCACCCCGGTTATATTTTTTCTCATGTGAAAGATAATCCGGTGTAAATGTCTTCTTCTGCACAAGATCCCCACAATACTTTTCGTTCTGCAAAATTCTTAAAATAACCGTATTTCTCCATTTTTCACTCCGCATCGGGTAAATTCCTTCCTCTAAAAGCTCCTTCGCAATCGTGTGTGTACTTTTTCTTTCTAAAACAAATTTATAAAATATTTTCCGAACAACTTCGGCCCCTTCCTCATTCACATACATTTTCCCATTTTTCACATCATAACCAAGCATACTTCTTCCAAAGACAACCCCCTCCTCCATCCGGCGTTTTTGTCCCCATTTGACTCTCTCCGATGTTTTCCGGCTTTCTTCCTGTGCAATTGATGCCATAATCGAAAGCCGCAGCTCTGCATCTCCCTCTAACGTATTGATTCCGTCATTCAAAAACAGCACCCCCACTCCCACCTTACGAAGTTCCCTTGTATAATAAATACTGTCAAGCGTATTTCTCGCAAAACGGGAAATCTCCTTTGTAAGAAGCAAATCAAACTTACCCTGCCTTGCCTCCGCGATCATCTGATTAAACTGCTCCCTCTTCTTCGTACTCGTCCCCGAAATCCCCTCATCCGCAAAAACCTTATAAAATTCCCACTCCTTCTTCTCCTCGATATAACATCGAAAAAAATCGCACTGACTCTCAAACGACTGCGCCTGTTCCTCTCTCTCCGTCGAAACACGACAATACGCCGCAACTCGTTTCTTCCCCGAAAAAGGTGATTCTCCACAATATTTCTTTTTCTGATTCAAACACTCATATTTATTCATATTCATAAAAATGAATACTCCTGCAAATGTAGCTCTACCCAATATATGAACACAGCCTTGTCTGTATTCCAGTTTCAGTTTCGTCTTCTCTTCTGATGCTTCTGTAGGTACTGAAGAACTAAACCATATTGAAATGGTCTGCACGATTGTTCACCAGCTCACCCGTAATCTCACGATAGAACAGATTAAAGAACAGGGATTTGCTGATTATTATGTTGACCATACAACTGGCATTTATCCGATCGCTGCAAGTGGCACTCCATGGAGTGCAGATACTATGCAGTCTACCGGTGACCCGATCACAGATCTGATGGAGGATATGGCTGCAGAACAGAAGGCCCGCACTACCTATGACAATATCCTCCGTCTTGTAAAAGATGACCCGGATGTTTATGCCGCAATCAAATTCCTGCGTGAAAGAGAAATCGTACACTTTCAAAGATTTGGTGAAAGTCTCCGAATCGTGCAAGACCACTTAGACAGCCGGAACTTCTATGCATTCAACCCAGCATTTGATACTAAAAAATTCTAGTTTGTAGATTTCGTATAGACGAAAAAAGAAAAAATACTCTATCCCATCTGCTCTGTAGTCGCTGTGTTTAAGATGCTCATCCGCATCTTAAAC
>OGYI01001188.1_pt1 | contig 26797 bp, 22 predicted proteins | sample 1576521 | NCBI WGS metagenome assembly OGYI01 (sample SAMEA3541484, study PRJEB24748) | human gut metagenome | biome: human gut; feature: human-associated habitat; material: faeces | place: China | collected 2012
CAATGGTAGAACACTAGCCTTCCAAGCTAGATACGTGGGTTCGATTCCCATCACCTGCTTTTTTGATTGGTCAGCCGGAGCCTTGATTTATCAGGGTTCCGGCTGATTTTTTATTGTTCCATATCTGGTTTTCCGGGGATAGACCAGGGTAGACCTGCGGTTTCATGAGGAGGATTGAACGATGCCGGATTTTAAAATGCTTTTAGAGACGAAAGAATACGAATTCTTAAAAACCGAGCCCAGACTTGGCAGAAGGATTCTTCTCCTTGGACTCGGAGGAAGTTATGCCTACGGAACTGCCAATGAAAACAGTGATATTGATTTCAGAGGCGTCACCTTAAATCTTCCATCTGATTTGCTGGGACTTACGGAGTTTGAGCAATACGAAGACCAGCACACAGATACGGTAATCTATTCCTTTAACAAAATGGTCCGGCTCCTTCTGGAATGCAACCCAAACACCTGCGAAATCCTTCGGCGGCTATGCCAGCGCACAGCTGCGCCGTCTTCAGAATGCCATTGCCAGAAATTCCATGCCGCAACAAGAGCGGGAACAGCATATTCTTAACTCTGTCCGAAATGCTCTGGAAGATTTTCAAAGACGATATGCCTCCTTTGGCAAAGGCAGCATCCGTCTTTATATTGACAAGGCAGAGAATCCCCAGCTGGAAACAGAAATCTTTGTGGATGCAAACTACCGCCATCTGCCTCTGCGGGACTATGAAAATATGTGGGCGGTTATGCACAACGTGGTAAAGGACTACGACAAAATCGGAAAACGGAACAAGAAAAAGGACGACAACCATCTGAACAAACACGCCATGCACCTGATTCGCCTGTTTATGATGGCCATCGACATTCTGGAGCGCGGTGAAATCCGTACCAGAAGGACCAATGAACAGGAGCTTCTGTTAAAAATCCGCAGAGGAGGCTTTCAACAGGATGATAAATCCTTTTCCCCCGAGTTTTATGAAATTTTAGGAGATTATGAAAGCCGTCTGGAACGGGCCGCCAGAGAAAGTATCCTACCGGACCAACCGGACTTAAATGTGGTAGAAGAATTTGTGGAATATGTAAACCGACATGCTTTGAAGGTATAGGGATGGCGCAGAATATCAGAAAAGAAATTGAACAGAAGTTGAATGAGATTGAAACGCAAAGAGGAGTTCAGATTCTCCTGGCAGTAGAATCGGGAAGCCGGGCCTGGGGCTTTGCTTCCCCGGACAGCGATTACGATGTGCGCTTTATTTATATGCGGCCCGCGAAAGATTATCTGCGTCTGGACAGCCCCCGGGATGTTATTGAATGGCAACTGGATGAGGTGCTGGATATCAACGGGTGGGATCTGAAAAAAGCCCTGATTCAATTTCAAAAGGGAAACGCCACCTTGTTTGAATGGTCCAATTCTCCCATCGTTTACGCCGTCCGGCCGGCATGGGAGCAGGTTTACGCAGCAGCCCGAAATTATTTCTCCGTCAAAACCGCCCTGTATCACTACTATGGAACAGCAAGGAACACTTATGAGCAGTACCTTCAGGGTGATTTGGTGCGGTATAAGAAATATTTCTATGCCTTGCGGCCTCTTTTGGCCGCAAGGTATATTGAACAACACCATAAGCCGGCTCCCGTCCTGTTCGACCGCAATCGGGACTGGGGTGAACTGAATCAGGTGTTTTTAAGGCTTCTGACAAAATAGTTCCTGCTGACATGCGCTATAGGTATTCCAGGTCCTGAAAACACGCAAGCTTAGTACGCCGCCTTGAAAATCCCAATCACCTGCTCCTTGGTGGCCTTTCTGGGATTGGTCAGCTGGCACACGTCCTTCATGGCGTTCTCCGCCATTACCTCAAAGTCCTCCTCCTTTACGCCCAGGCTTCTGAGATTCTCCGGAATTCCCACCTGGCTGCTCAGCTGACGGATGGCGGCGATGGCCTTGCGGGCCGCCTCCATGGTGGAAAGGCCGTCGATCTTTTCGCCCATAGCTCTGGCGATATCCCGGAAGCGGTTGGCGTTTCCAATCAGGTTGAACTCCTCCACATGGGGCAGCAAAATAGCGTTGCAGACGCCGTGAGGCAGATTATAGAATCCGCCCAGCTGGTGAGCCATGGCGTGGACGTAGCCCAGGGAAGCGTTGTTAAAGGCGATGCCCGCCAGGTACTGGCCGTAAGCCATCTTGTCCCTGGCCTTCATATAAACGCCGTTTGCCACCGCCTTGGGGAGATACTGGGTAATCATGGTAATGGCCATCATGGCCGCCGCGTCCGTCAGGGGATTGGCGTCGGTGGACACATAGGCCTCAATGGCGTGGGTCAGGGCGTCCATGCCGGTGGCGGCAGTGAGGGAAGGAGGCATGCCTACCATCAGCTTGGGGTCGTTGATGGCGATTTGAGGAGTTACCCGCCAGTCCACAATGGCCATCTTCACCTTGCGTGAGGTATCCGTGATAATACAGAACCTGGTAATCTCTGATGCGGTTCCCGCAGTGGTGTTGACCGCCATAAGAGGAACCATGGGGTTGGAGGATTTATCAACGCCTTCAAAATCAGCAATCTTTCCACCGTTGGCAGCCACCAGGCCGATTCCCTTTGCGCAGTCGTGGGAGGAACCGCCTCCCAGGGAAATGATGGAATCGCAGGCATTTTCCTGAAATACTTTTAGCCCTGCTTCTACATTCACATCCTTGGGATTGGGCTCCGCTCCCCCGAATACCACGCTCTCCACACCGGACTCCGAGAGGATTTTCTGGATATCCGCCGCCATTCCCGACTGGGCCAGAAACCCGTCCGTCACGATCATGGCCTTCTTTCCGCCCAGCCTCTTCATCAATTCTCCCGTCTCCTTCACGGAATCCTCACCAAACAGGTTTCTGGTAGGTAAGAAATAATAAGTTGTTCCCATAGCTTGCACCTCGCCTTTCTCAGATTTCTGAATCATTTCCAGGGCGGCTTTTGCCGTCCCGGCTGGTTGTGCTCCCTATGGTAACACCGGTCTGAACTCTTTTAAATGTCCAAAATATGTTTATTAAAGGATACCAAATGCTTCCTACCACTGAATAAAGAGATTCCCCAGACGGCGAACCGCCTCCCTCAGGTTCTTCTCCTCCATATCCGAGTAGTTGAGAACCAGCGTATGTTCATATTCCGGGCGCACCTGGCTGCAGAATTCCGACAGGCAGGCCAGGTTGATTCCCGCCTGCCGGGCCGCATCCTTAATCTCCTGGTCGCTCATAGAAGTATCTACCTTCAGCAGCAGATGGGTGCCGCTCTCCCCACCGGAAACACTCACCGCCGGAAGCAGAGACGACTGCTTGAGAATCCGCCTCAGCCGTTCCCCTTCTGTGTGATAATATTTTTTCATCCGGCTCAAATGGCGCTCAAAATATCCCTTTTCTATAAATTTGGCCAATGCATACTGTTCGCAGGAGGAAGCGCTGTTGGAATAGAAGTTGGCATTGTCGATATACCGATGCATCAGCTCTTCCGGCAGCACCATATAGCTGATTCGGATAGCCGGAGCCAGGGTTTTGCTGAAGGTATTCATGTAAATGACCCGGTGGCTGCGGTCCATACTCTGAAGAGCCGGGATCGAACGGGAACGGTAACGGAATTCGCAGTCGTAGTCGTCCTCTATAATGTACCGGTACGGCGTTTCTGCCGCCCAGGCCAAAAGCTCCTGCCTGCGGGCCGCACTCATTACCGTTCCAAGAGGATAGTGATGCTCCGGCGAGACATGGATCACCCCGGCCCCGCTGTCCCTCAGGCTTTCCATGCAGATACCGTTTTCGTCCATGTCCACCGATCTCCAACTGAGTCCATTTTCCTCATAAATTCTGGGGATCTTCCGGTAGCCGGGATTTTCCATGCCATAAACGGTTCCGGACGGCAGCAGACGAATCAGTTTTCCATAAAGATACTCAATACTGGCTCCGATGATAATACATTCAGGTGAAACATTCATCCCTCTCAATCGGTAAAGATAGTCCGCGATGGCCTCCCTCAGAGAACTGACCCCAAGAAAATGAGCCCGTCTGACTAACTCCATATCCTTTTCCGTCAGCACCTCCCGCATAACCTTTCGCCACAGTGAGAAGGGGAATTTATCATAAACCGTATTATTGGAGGTAAAATCGGCAAACCACTGCTCTTCCTGGTAGAGCTGCGGATAAGAAGCCGGAGTGGGATGGTACTCCTCCATAGTTTCCACATTGGCCACAAAATAGCCCCGTTTTTCCTGGGATGTAATATAACCCTCCACCATAAGCTGTTCATAAGCTCCCAGTACTGTTTTCACGCTGATGCCATTGTCACGGGCCAGCTCCCGCTTAGAGGGCAGCCTGGTACCCGGCTGAAACCGTCCTCGCAAAATATCTTCCTTTAAAAATTCATAAAGGGCTTCATAAAGCGGGCGTTCCTTTTTCTTCTCGAGATCGTAGTGCAGCATAATCTGGTATCCTTTATTTTTCTCATTTTGGGTATTACATTGGTACCCATTCTGATTATAATAGGAACAAAGCCTTTTGTAAACCGCCGATATTTCGGCAAAAAAGATTCAAGGAGGGGAATGTTGTGGGAGTTTTCGCTGTTACCGGAGGTTCCGGAGGAATCGGCGCCAGAACCGTTATGCTTTTAAAAAACAAAGGACATGAAACCATTAATCTTGATTGGAAAAAAGGGGATATCCAATCAGACCTGTCCACTCCTGAGGGACGTCAGGAAGCCATTGACGAGCTTCACGCCCTGTGTCCGGAAGGGCTGGACGGCCTGATCTGCTGCGCCGGAGTGTCCGGAGCCTGCGGGGACCTGCGCAGAATCGTATCCCTGAATTTTTTCGGCACCATTTCCCTAATTAAGGGTAATTATGATCTCCTGCTGAAAAAAGGCGGCACTTGCGTGGTCACCACCTCCAACACCATTTCTCAGGGGAATCTGAGGATGGACCTGGCAGACCTATTGAACAACAACAATGATGACGAGCAGCGGATCTTGAATCTGGTAGAACGCCTGGATCAAACCAGTCTCAGTGTAGGGGACAGCGTTTATGCCGCTGCAAAATATGCTCTGGCACGATGGGTGCGCCGCCATTCCGCCTCCTATGCTGCAAATGGGGTACGCATCAATGCCGTCGCCCCGGGCAATGTCAACACAGCCATGACCGCCACCATGTCCACCAATGCCAAAATGGCTTTAAACGCCCTTCCAATTCCCACGAAATACGGCAAAGAAACACTGATGGACCCGGAGGAAGTGGCTCAGGTCATCGTATTTCTGTCTTCGCCGGAGGCAAGGGGTATCAACGGTGTAATCCTCTTTGTAGACGGCGGTACGGATGCCTTGCTGAATACGGAAAAAGTTTATTAGATTTTGGGAGGGGAGTCTATCAGATGAAAACTATTGAGAAATATATTGAAGCGCTGGAAAATAAGGATTTTGAAGGACTGGGAAACCTTTTTACCAGAGATGGACACTACTGCGACTACTGCCCCAACGGAACGCCCCAGCATGAATATCATCTTTATGGCAAGGAGGCCATCTCCATGTTCTTTCGGAACAAGTTTCTCTTCCGCCAGTATTCCATTCTGGAACCGGTGATTTTAAACGACCGGCAGGCGGAATTTATCGCTTCTTTCGGTGGTTACAATGTGATGGCCATTGCAAGCCTTCAGCAGCTTTCCTCAGACGGGCATATACGGAGGCTGACGGTGCGGCTGAAGTGACATAACACTAAAATCATTCGAAATAACAGTTATCATTGCTGGTCAGTCGGGTCGTCTTCCACATACTCCATCACCTCTGAAACACTGCAGTGAAGAAGACGGCACAGCTGATTGATGGTATTGGTCGATACGCTGTTGCCCTGACGGATGCTGTAGTAGGTGGCGCGACTAAAACCCGCTTTCTGAAGCTTATAGGATGAGATATGCTTCTTTTTCATGGTTTCAAATAGCGGTTTATAACTAATCATCAAACACCTCGCAAATTGTGATATAACCAGTATAGTGGGCAAAAATGTCCTTGAACATGAACGAATATGCGAGTATATCGTGCAGATATGCAGAGTTATATGCCAAAATAGGGGGGCAAAAACGCCGATTCTAAAATGCTTGGGAAAAAAATAAAAATAGCCGTTGACAACCGCTCCTTTTTTTATTATAATATCCTTCGTCAGTGAATTTCTGACATATGCGCGAGTGGCTCAGGGGTGGAGCACCACCTTGCCAAGGTGGGGGCCGCGGGTTCGAATCCCGTCTCGCGCTCTTTTTATTTTGTGGTCGGAAGCCTTATTTTACAAGGGTTTCCGGCTTTTTTGCTTACTCTTATGAGTCCTTGCTGGGGTAGAGTAGGGTAGAGTAAACGTGTGTTTACCCGGCAAGGGCTTTTTCCATATCGGCCTCATTGGTTTCCATATCGTTACGGTTGAAACAGTAATTGTGAAGGGGTGTTCGCTCGTCCTCATGCCCTATCTGTTTGCGCACCTCGTTGATATTCAGGCCACCATCCAACAAAGAGGAAATATAAGATTTCCGTACCTTATGCCTACTCTTGGCATTGATGTTGATATGATCACAGTACTTTCGGATTCTTGTATCAACCGCCCTGGGGCTGATTCTCTTTCCTCCATGTACGAATAAGAACCCATCATCAGAAAAACCGTTTTCCTCATTAGAATCCTGAATCTTCTTGATGATCTTCCGGGCTTCTTTGGTCAGATACACATACCGGTCACTTGCGCTGCTCTTTGTGTGCTCTACCACAACCCATTGTGCCGAATACCAGGTGCCATCCGGGCGCTGGCGTTCCAGGCGTTGGCCCATCCGCTGAATGTGGACGTACTTCCCGTTCTTGCTGATATCGCTGGATTTTATCGCAATCAGTTCACCCAGACGCACACCAATCTGAATGGCCAGGGGAATTGCAAGGGCGGTCGTGCAGCCTTTTTCATCAAATTCCTGCCATGCTTCCGCCTCAACCAAGGGGCGCTCCATTCCAGGCCCGTCCTATAATGGGGGTGCGATCAGCTGCTAGGCCGGTCAGTCAAGCACAAGCTACCGTTGCCTGCGGCAACTCTTGACGGACCTATCTTCATTTTTACCCAGTTATATTAGGCGGTTTTGTTTAATATTGGAGCGTATGGGGTTCGCCAAGCGTTGAAGACAGTTTGAAGACACAAGGCAGACAACGTGCGTTCCTCCCTTATGATAATTTCTGGCAACTCTATGAATATAAGAGCAACCTGCCGTTTTTGAATTTTAATTGCTCTTGAAAGCATTTTTATAATGTGCTATACTCTAAATAAGAAAAAGGGAAAGTCAGAGACACACGGCCTACCCCAAATACTAAACTTACAACCCTAACGGGCTGCCGTCACTATTGCGAGTAGTGGCGGCTATTTTCTTCCCCCGAAGATTGTATAACACAATCCTACGAGGGCGACAATGAGTAAACAAAACTGAATCAAATCAGCATATGTAACCATTGGCATTCCCTCCTTTCCTCTTTTGTATAAGGGGGTGGAGGGTTGCCCCTCCGAAGTGGAAGGGTAGGCCGCCTTTAATGTGTTTTGACTTTCCGTATTTGCATTATAGCATGAACTTTTTCAACTAACAACATAGAATCTCGGATGTAGTCTATAGGCATACCGGCCTCATTCAGTCTGCTTGCAAAGGTTTTCCACATTTTGTGGGTGCTCCGCAATCTCGTACCGGTTGGTTATCTGATTCCTGGCTCCCTCCCGGACAATGTGAAGGTACCTTATATCACAGTAATCGGACCATTTCAGCGCGGCCAGTTCCCCCACTCTTGCCGGGTAAGATTAAGCTCCCTTACAATACGTCTGCATTCCGTTTCCAGCAGCAGTTCATCAATCTGTCCAATCTTCTTTTTATTCAGGATGGACGGCTCCAGATATTTCAAATATCTCTGCCTGTACCGCTTAATGGTATTGGGGCTGTTGGCAACCACCCTCCTTCTTAGAGGCAGTAATGGCGTAGGGGTGACGTCCGCCTATCTTTTCGCGTTTACTTGTCATCACAATCTTTCGCACATGGTCCGCATTGATTTAATCGCTGATTTTACGTTCACCTCAAAATTAAGCCCGAAACGGAGTCAAATGCTTCGTTCCGGGTTCTCCTTTCCTGAATTTAAAAATTCCATAATTCCCATATGAATGGTCCATGCCAGACGGTCCTGATAAACCGGATCAGCAAGACTTTTTGCTTCCTGGGGATTGCTCAAAAAACCACATTCCACAATCACAATGGGGGATTTTACGTGAAGCAGCAGGTAATAGCTGTCATTAGCCTTTTCTGTCCTCTTATGTTCGCTCTCTGTCACATAGTCAAAACGTTTCTGGAGAATTCCCGCCAGCCTTTTTCCCTTTTCCGATTTCCCGTAGTAGAAAACCTGCCCTCCGGAGACGGAGTCCTCATGGTAGCTGTTCTGGTGGATACTCACTACCGCATCGGGCTTTGCCTCATTAATCAGCCGGCACCGCTCTTCCATATCAGCCATCTTCTTATGGCTGTCCTCCTCCTGGTAGAGCCCCTGGTCAGCCTCCCTGGTCAGCACCACTTCCACATCTGAGGCCTCCAGATATTCCTTTAGCTTCATTGCAATTTCCAAATTAATATCTTTTTCCAGCTGTCCATCCGCCCCTACCTTGCCCGGGTCTCTTCCCCCGTGGCCCGGGTCAACCGCAACCAGAAAACGTCCCTCTCCACTGGCCCCTGCCCCCGCCTGGCGGGCCGGTTCCAGTTCTCCTGCCCTCCAGGACAACAGAGCCGTAATCACCAGCAGGCACATTCCCATCAGCATCTGCCATACAGGATGTTTCAAAGGCACAGCCTCCAGCCCTCATTTCTCCCTCTATGTATATGCAGAAGACCTCTTAAACTTTCTAATAGGACTCCAAAGTATTGTAATCCTTCACACCGTCGCTGACAATATACTCCAGATACTGGAACAAAAGCGGCGGATAGCAATATTCCTCCCACAAGGCGAATCCCTGAGATTTCACCGCATCATCCACGACATCTACCGCCCTGCCTCCGTAGCAGGCCGCATTTAAATCCGCGTATACCTGGGACATGGCGTCCTTTTGTTCTTCCGTCAGCTTCACATACAGGCTTCCCTTTTCTTCCTCCCGCGAATCCTTCATGGCGTCATATGCCTGATTATAGAAAATCCGGTTCAAGGTAGGCGGACTATAGGTATTAAAATTTAACAGATTCTCATCCTTCAGGCCGTTCTTTCCAGCCCAGCCCTCCATATCCACGCTCTGAGTCCAGTAACGGAAATTCCCGTCCTTCTCCAAATCCAGCACGCCATATTGACAGGGAGGAGTAGACAAAGAGCTGGTCACCACCTCGTAAATTCCAATATCATCGTGCTGCATCCAATGCTGTACATGAAGATGGCCGCTTAAAAACAAATCCGTATCATAGTTTTCCAGCAGATCAATCAGGCGGCTGCTGTGCTCAATGGTGCAGTCTCCTACATAGATCTGGCTCTGGTCCAGCAGGTTATGATGAGCTACCGGAAGAAGCGTTTTTCCGTCGTCAAAAGCCTCCTCCAGCTGCTGCTCAATCCATTCATAAGTTTCCGTATCGATCATTCCGCCCACCTGATTGTACGGCTCATACTGGCAGGTATCCAACATCATCAGCCGAAACTGGTCGTCCAGATCGTAGGTATAGCTCAAAGAAAATGTATCCCGGCTGTATGACTCCTCATATCCAAACTCCTCGTAAATCTCCTCAAAATCCTCGGCCGTAATATTTTCCGCCGGATAAATACCGTCCTCCTCATATCCTGCGGCGCTTGGATTGTTGATATCGTGATTTCCAGGAATTACCACCACAGGAATCCCGGCGTCTTCCACCTGACGCAATTTTTTTGCCAGTCCTTTATGGCTCTCCTTTTCCCCCTCCAGAGTCAAATCCCCGGCCAGAATCAGCACATCCGGCTCCTGATTCACTACCTCATCCAGAGCGGCATCCGTAATCTCCTCCACATAGTTGGCCAGTTTGCCGTCCCCATGCTCGATCATTCTGGTAAAGGCCTCTCCTCCGTCCGTCAGGGATGGATCCATATAATGGATGTCAGTCATGAGAATCATCCGTTTGTCATCCCTTTCCTCCTCTTCTGCCTCCTCGGATGGAAGAGGGGAAATGGTCTCGGTCTCCGGCTGGGAGGGCTTAGTTGTCTCGGCTTCCTCCGCCTGGGTTGTAGTCTCTGCGGGAGGCGCCGTCTCGGTTTCCTGGCTGACGGTTTTCACCCCGCAGCCTGCGGCCGCTGCCCCCACAAAAACAGTCACGGCCGCTGTGGCCGCCGATCTTCTCAACCGTTTCAAGTTCCATTTCATCATACATCCCTCGGTTCTGCATTTCCATTGCGTTATTTATTATAGGTCGGACACGATCTTCCAAATCTCCGGCTTCTCAAATCCCAGTTTCCAGCAGGCCACACCTGCCAGCTCATATTGACGTATTAAGTCCATTTTTTCCCCAATAGACCGCTCTTCCTCCATCCAGAGCTGTTCCAGTCCATTTTCTCCCTGGCGCTGTGCATAGTACAGTCCCAAGTCTTCTCTCCACTCCGGTTCCAGCTGATTTTCCGAAATCCAGACTTCTTCTTCTTCCATATCAAAAACCTGTGAGGTCTGGCTTTCTCCATCCGTGGTCCAAAGCCGTGTATAAAACGGAATGGCATTGATTACTTTTTCTTTCGGAACCACCTCCAGGGTATCTTTAATTCCATTGTCCACAAAGGAAATCGATGACACGGGACCTGCTTCTCCTCCGGCATAATGCTCATCATATCCCATAATAATCACATAATCCGCCACAATTCCCTGCTCCCTGCGATTATAAAACTCCGTATAAGCAGACGGCACATAGTTGTCAATGGACAGAACAATCCCCTCCTTGCGGCAGGCGATGGAAAGCTCCCGGATAAACTGGACGTAATGGGGACCGGCTTCGGAACGCAATCCCTCAAAATCCAGATTGATTCCGTCAAAACCGTACTCCCGGGCGTCCTGCATCAGACTGTCAATCATTTTTTCCCTGGCAGCGGTGGAGGACATCAGCTCCGCCGTATTAACCGCAACGCTCTCCTCCGTACTCACATTATTCAGCATTGCCCACACCTGAATCCCCCGTTCATGAGCCTGATCCACATACTCCTTGCTGGCAATGGAACTGTAGTTCCCCTGGGTATCCCGAATTACAAACCAGGTGGGAACAATCACATTAATCCCCTCCGTATTTTCCAGCATCGCCTCCAGATTTTTATTGGCATCCTGGACAAACACCTGATGAAAGGCCAGAACCACCGGCTCATCCATTGAGATATTCTCATAAACAGGAGCTTCAAAACTGCTGACCGGCTTAAAAGGTTCTGTCTCCTGAAGCCGCCGGTTTTCAATATAGCCCACATAGCCATCGGGCGTCCTGACTTTTGACCAGCGCTCCATCTCTTCCAAAACCGTAACCGTATCTCCTTTCATGGCCTCGCAGATCACCTGGCTCTTCACTCCGCCCTTTACACGAACCATACCGCCCCGCTTTACCTCTGCCTGGTTTAAAGGTTCCCAGGAGGTATCAACGAAAACCCGCTTGATTTCACTGGTATCAAAAGACTGAGTACGAATATCGGAATAATTTAAAATCAGGCCCAGCGAAAGATAGGCTTCCCCGTCTTCCACCTGCAGCAGCGGTCCGGATTCTCCCTCAGTCCGGGCATCCGCATAGACAATCTCCTCCGGGAGCGTATAAATCAACGTTTCTTCCTTCGAATCCCAATAAAAACGCTCATTAACGCAATCATTCACCCAGGAAACCGGCAGATACACCTGCCCGTCGGCATATATCCCCTTGCTCTCCTGGAGTTCTCCGTTGAGCAGGATTGCAACCTGATTCCCGCTGATCTGAAAGACCTCCGCCTTATCCGCCATCTCATAGGAAGGGCCATACCGCTCATAGAGTTTTAAGGCCGCAAAAATTCCTCCTGCCAAAAGCAGAATACCGATCACCAGCCCTACTGCACATCCTGCACCTCTTCTCGATTCCCTCATATGTATCCTCCGCTGTTGTATTGGGAATATTTTCATATTTTTAAGTATACCACAACTCCATTCAATCGTACATTCCAAAATAATCCTGCGGTCCGGAACCCAATAACATTAAAAACCCCTTCCGGAAAGCTTTTTCTCTGTCCGAAAGGGGATTTTTTCTGTCTTTTCTGGGCGACGAAGCAACAGAGCACATTTTTATCATCAGGCAAAGATGGCTCCCTGTTTTACCTCAAATTTCTCCCAATGCTCTTGTTTTACTTTCTTTTCCTGGTCCGGCTGGGTCCGGCACACTCTCTTTTTCCAGATGGCGACTCCAGATAAACTTTATCAAATCGTATTTCCTTCAGACAACCTTGGTCCGCCCCCACATAATCGCCCATGTAAAAACCACCATCCTCCCCAAGCTCAAAGATCCGTCCCCAGTCTGACTCCGGACACTCCTCCCCATCAATGAGAATGGTAATTCCCCGGTCATGGTAGCGTTTTAGGCCGTCCAGATATGTTTTCTGCAGCTCTTTTGTCTCCGCATATGTCTTACTTCCTCTCATCCGAAAAAAGCTCCTCCTTTGCAACTTCCAGAAACGCCGCCTGCTTCAGGAGCCCAAGAAGGCAACTGTGACATACATAACGCCCCGTTTGCACGGCGGTATTTCCTGTCCGTTTTTTCTTCCTTCCCCGGGTTTTCAGCCTGCAAACATCTGCCGGCGCTTTTATTTCTTCCTCTCTCCCTGCGGAAATCATCCGCTGAAAACGGAATCCGGATCACCTGGGTTTTAAGCCATCTTCTCCTTTTTCTTCTGATTACCTTCACCATCATACGGCAAAGTTGGTTCAGCTTCCTTCCGGCTTTTCTCCCGGCTCCTTCATCCCGGATTCATCCGCAGGCCTCTGTCCGCAGCAGATTGCAGATACAGCCCGCAAAAGCAGTCACAAGAGATGAATTGGCCGGCAGGTCCTGTGTCCTTGAAATCAGAGAAAGCTTTCATGATATAACGGACAACCGCATCCTTACCACAAGAATCGGTCGAAAACAAATGGTTCCGGGAACCCGGCTCCACAACTAGCATGCCTCAATATACATCAAAATGCAAAATAGGGTTTCTCCCGCTGAATACGGGAATTTTACGGTCAGCCAAACGCTTTTAAGGAGCTGTTTATGCCTTCCAAATGACGCCCTGACCTTCGGTCAAGGTGTACCAAGACTTCAGATATTCTTTGACTGGATATAGAAATACTAAATATACTCTCTCGATCTTACAGAACGGACAGCAGGATGCCTCAGCCTCTTCCCTCCTTTTTCTGCCTCCATCTCTTGTGAAAATTATCTTATCACCAAAATCCCCCTCTGTCAATATTCGACAAATATTTATGTGATTTTTACTGAATTCAGTCATTTTTATCTGTAAGATCACCATCTCAAACCGTGGCCAATCTGCCTATAAAACACCCTCAAACCACTCCATAGCCCTTCGGTCCACATGAAAGGGGTCTTCCGAAAATGGAATTCGAATGACAGGAATACCCAACCTCCTCTGCGCCTCTCCTCTCGCATCCTCACTTCCAAAAACAGACAAACACACCCATCCTCTCCCCAGAGCCCGGCGTAAATCCGCCATGCCGCCGGCAGCTTCCAGCTGCCAGTCGCTAAAGGATACCGTGGCAATTCTCACATCACACCTCTGCCACTCATTTTGTGTTTCCTTTACCCTCTCCCCAAAATCAATCAGCACCTCATCATACTTTGCTTCCAGGCAGCGGGCCAGCTCACCTGCCTCTCCCCTCTTATAAAAATCCATTCCCAGAGCCTGAAAAACATTTCCCCTTTTTTCAGCCGGAAACCAAGCCTTTTCCAGTCGTTTCAAATCTCCATGATTGTTCCACTCCATCAGCGCTGTCTTTCTTTGTCTCACTCCGGACAAATAGGAAGCCGCCCACAGCGTAAAATGGGTAGCTCCTGTCTTTCTCCCCAACCCCATCACTCCGACTATACGTCCCGCTTTTCGGTTCGGTCCCCAAGAACCTTCCGCCATCGTTCTCCTTCCTCTCTTAACCGCCGCCATCTCCTCCTTTCTTTTCTCTTCATCGGTTTCCCCCCTGCGCTTTTAACCGCCGCCATCCAGAGTTCCCTGAGAAATGCCTCTCCCTGTTCCCCCGGCTTTAGGGGATCCTCAAAATACGGCTGGAAAATGATTTCCATCTCCTTATATTTTTTCTTTTCGGCCCCGATACTCCCAAAACCAGCAAATCCCTTTTTCCTTCCCCTAAATGCCAGAAAACTGCCCTTCGCCGACCGGATTTCCGGACCAAGTGCTTCCAGCATCCGCTCCAAATCCCACTGTTCCCAGGGCGATGAGCCTGCGGCCATAATCAAAATATCCCTCCCCCGGCCATACATTCGTTTCCACTCATATCCGTAATCGTACACGGACACCGCCGGGCAAGTGGGTTTAAGGGTTACGGTCTCCCCGTACCAGGGCCGGACCTGACAGCCAGCCATATGGTAGATCCCCGCCTCGTCAGGACGGAGCCCCAGAGTCTGAGCCATACATCGCATATGGCCGCTCTGGTTCTCCTCCACATACAGAGATTCCACGCCGCTCCCGGACAGATAGCGGCTGATCGCCAAAGCCAAATGGGTGGCCCCTGCCCCCGGACGGCTTCCCGCGACGGCGATTTCCAGAGAAGTATCCGGCCTTGGCGGTTTCTTCCCCCGGGTTGACTCCAAAACGGTCCATAGACAGCGCTCTACCTGTTCCGCGGACTGAAACCGCTTCTCCCTGTCCTTTTCCATGCATTGAAGGATAATCCGCTCTAATTGGGGGCTGACTCTTCCCCTGCTCCGGGCCGGGTCCGGCGAACCGCTCACCATAAAGGACAGAAGGGCTCCGATTCCATACAGGTCAGCCCTGGTATCCAGACTCTGGTCCGGACGGTACTGCTCCGGAGAGGCGAATCCCCGGACGGCCCGGCGCTCTCCCTCCTCCGGGCGGCCCTCATAAGCAGCCTGACCGAAATCGACGATTTTCAGTGTTCCCTCACAGACCATCAGATTGTTGGGCTGCAAATCCAAATGCAAGATAGGGGTTTCTCCTGCGGAATGCAGGAATTGTACCAGTTGGCAGAGCTGAATTCCGTAACGGACCGCATCCGCCTCCCAAAGGACGCCCTGTTTGCAAACCAGGGTATAAAGAGATGTTCCCTGGAGATACTCTTCGATCAGATAGAGATAGTCCTGATCTTCCTCCAGGTCGTATACAATCGGTATGGCAGGATGCCTCAGATTTTTTAAGATCAGCGCCTCCCGCCGGACGGTTTCGTAATCTGTTCCCCGCCTTAAAATACACTTAATGGCCCGGTACTCTTCCAGGCCCAGGTGAACCGCCAGCCAGACCGTCCCGCTTCTGCCGGTTCCGATCACCCGCTCCAGGCGGTATTTTCCAAACAGTACCTTTGCCGCGGCAGATCCCCTCCTTTCCCTTAAACATCTTTTAACGTTTTTATGTAACTATTCTGTAAAGGCATCGTATCATGTTCGTTCTTTCCATGTCAATGTTCTACAAGATGCCTATACCGCAAACTGGACTGGTCATTTTTTGCGTTTCTGGACATTTTCAATCAGTCCATATCCTGCTATACTCTTGTCATCGTTAACGAGAAGCTTTACAATTCGGACAAATTCAGGAGGTTCAGATAAAATGAAACGAATCATCACACTGCAGGACATTTCCTGCGTAGGGCGCTGCTCCATCACCGTTGCTCTGCCTGTTCTCTCCGCTATGGGCGTGGAGTGCGGCATTCTTCCTACGGCTGTGTTATCCACCCACACCATGTTTAAGACCTTCACCTGCAAGGATTTGACAGACCAGATCGAGCCCATCTCCGACGCCTGGGAGAAGGAGGGCATCACCTTTGACGGCATCTACACCGGCTATCTGGCTTCCGGCGACCAGTGCCATCAGATCTGCCGCTTTTTTGACCGCTTCGGCACCGGGGACAACCTGATTTTAGTGGACCCGGCCATGGCGGACAACGGAAAGCTCTACGCGGCCTTTAACGACTCTTTCCCCGCAGAGATGGCCAAGGTCTGCGCCAAGGCGGACATTATCCTGCCTAATATCACCGAAGCATGTCTCCTCACCGGCATGCCCTACCGGACGGAATACGGCCCTGACTATATCCGCTCTCTGATGGAAAAACTTCTGGAGCTGGGGTGCAAAACCGCCGTTCTCACGGGAGTCAGCTACCAGCCCGACCAGCTGGGCGTGGCCTATCTGGACCGGAACGGAAAGGAATTTTCCTACTTTACACGCCGCTGCCCCCAGAGCTTTCACGGCACCGGGGATTTGTACTCCTCCACGGTCCTGGGCGGCCTGATGCGGGGCATGGACTTAGGCGACGCCCTGGCCTTGGCTGCGGATTTCGTAGTCATCTGCATCGAGGCCACCGCCGCCTCCAAGTCCGCCAGATGGTACGGGGTGGAGTTTGAGTCCCAGATTCCCAAGCTCTGTGAGATGGTGGAGGAGCGGTTGAAGAAGGGTTGATATCGGGGTTTCTGTAAAAGTGATCGGTTTAAGGGGAGTGTGGGCTGATTTCCTCCGCGCTCTGAGAGATGGAATACTTAACCGCCTCCCCGTCCTTCATACAGAACGCGGTATCCCCGCAGACAAAGAAGGCCTCAATATTTTCATCGGAAATCCGTTCCACATGGTAATCTTCCAGAGAAGCACGCAGCAATACGTCGCTGAACTCCGTTCCTCCAAAGGTTTCCGGAGAGGGGTTATCAGCGACAAAATAGAGCCATCCGTCCTCTGCCTGCATCTGCCCGTACTCCGGAGGCGCCGGAAACGCAATGGGCAGTTCTCTGAAAGTCCGATTCTGCGGATTTGCTTCGCACAGCCATCCTGTGGAAACCTCCCCATCCTCTGAAGGCATATCCGTCATATACATATAGATCAGCCCATCGGATATCTCCATAGAGTAGGCGTAAGTCCAGCTCTCCTCATTCCATTCTTCCAGCTGGGTACCGTCCGTCTTCATACGGTAGAGGGTCTGGGGGGATGTAAAATATACCCAGTCTTCCTCAACCGCGATGTTCTCCGCATCATGCTCGCACAGATTCCATGCATCACCTGTCCATATATCCATCGCACATACGCCGATTTCCGGTTCGGAATAATACATGATATCCCCTGTATAAAAAACAGCCCCACCGTCATAAGATATCTCCATCAAATTTCCCGCCTCTGTCAAGTCGAAAAATCGTTTTCCATAGGCAAAGCTGTCGATACAGAGCCATTCATCCGGATAGAAATAATACAGCTCCCCGTCAATCTCCGCCCATTGCTCTTTCAGGTATGTTCCGTCTGCTTTCCGGTATTTCCACCCTTCGTCAAATTCTACCCATCCGGCCTCTCCTTCTGCGGCGATTTCTCTCTGACCTTCTATCTCCGCCAGGATACAGCGCTGGCCTTCCTCCTCTGCCACAGAGGCCTCTGTGGCGGCAGTCTCTGTCACAACGGCTGTCTGCCCTTGGCGGTAAGACACATAGCCTGCTCCTGCCACCCCTACGGAAACTACCGTAACTGCGGCGGCCGCCCCCGTAATCAACTTCAGTTTAGCTACTGCCGTGCCTCCTTTCACTGCCGCTGAGGCTGCGGCAGATCCTGACTGGGCGGCGCTGCCACTGGCAGCAGCACCCGCCTGGGCCGTTCCCTGGCCGGCGCTCTGAGCGGCAGCTGCCTGAGCCCCCGCTGTCTCCGCAGCGCCCGATCCTGCAGCTCCGCTGCCGACTCCGGAAGCCAAAGCTGCCGCGCCTGCTGAAAATTGGGGGCAGATCAGTCCCCACACCAACGCCATCTTCTCCGGAGATACCGCCGTTCCCATAAACATCTGACGCAGGGCCAGCACAATAACGGGGGCCGTAACCACATGGAGACGGCAGCCCATTTCTCTCTCCTTCTGGAGAATCCGCTCCTTCATAGCCTTTCTGGCGTAATTCAGACGGCTCTTGATGGTTCCCTCGCTGCACTGGGCCAGACGGGCTATATCCCCGATGCCCATTTCATCCATGTAGTAGGCGATTACCGCCGCCTTCTGCAGCACCGGCAGCCCCTCAATCACCTCTTTTACAATCTTTACCGTTTCCTTTCGATCCAGGGATTCCTCCGGCAGACGGGCCTCATCCTGCTCCGGCAGCGCCTCAAATTCCTCTTCTCCATCCTCGCCCAGCAGCACCTCATGGGCTCCCCGAAGCTTCTTGCAGCCCAGATTAAATACAATACGGGTGATCCATTTCCGAAAGTTCCGGCTGTCCTGAAGGCGATTCAGGCCATTGTAGGCCGCCAAGTAGGCGTCCTGAACCAAGTCCAGGGCCTCCTCCTCATTTTTCGTGATGGACTTGGCGTGGAAGTAGACCAGACGGTAGGTCTGCTGATATAATGCCTCGAAGGCCTGCTGGTTTCCCCCTCTGGCCTGCTCCACCAGATTTTCCAGTTGGATTGTTGTGTCACTGCTCATACTCGTTCCCTCGTTTTCTTTCCAATGATCAGAATAATACGCCTCAGTCAAACGCTACCGGGACTGAAGTCAAACGGCTGTATTTCTGTTCAAAAGCCTCTACTGTCTCCCATTCTCCGCGGTATTGCTCATATTGCTGCCGGAGAGCCGTTTCTTCCACTCCCGTATACTGCCACCCCTCATATCCGTCGGCCTCCAGCCTTCTGGCTCTTTCGCAGAAGTCTTCATAGGAAAGCAGCGGTCCTCTTATACCATAATGCGCATTATCCCAGCTTACACTTTCCAAAACCCATTTGGCTCCATCGTGGAAGAGGGCCATTTGTTTTTGCGGAGGATTAGAACCGTATTCCCTGGCCTGCAGAATCCTTTCATTTGGAAAATAACCTTTATAATACCCGATTTCAAAAGATTTCACCACCCCCTGCTCTACCACCAATACCTGGTCTTGGCGCACCAGTTCCCGAACTCCGTCCTGATTGATGTCACACAAACCCGAACTAAAATTCTCCGGTGATTCTCTTAAATATTCCTGATACAATCTAATGGCGTCCTGGTCTGCTTCACCATAAACTGCGTTCTGCTGTTCCTCTTTCTGCCTTTCCCGCTGCTCCCAGCTGCTGTAATTCTGGTCAGACCAGCTTGTAAACTGGCTGCTGTCCATTCCCACTGACTCCGGCGCTTCCTGAACCGGGTTAATATCCATGCTCCAGTAGATGGGATGTTCCGTAAAATTGCTCAGCGCCGTCATTTCATTGACAAGTCCATATCCATCCACGGTGTTATATCCGCCCTGACTGGCTCCTAATCCCAATGCTTCCCGGAAAAGCACCTCGCAATCCGGTTCCTGGCCGGATACAGTCAGATATGCATCCGGCTTAAGCCACTGATCAGTAAATCCATATTGTTTCCTGGTTTGATCCAGCTGCTCCTGATCCATCTCCCCCTCTCCTGTCCCTTCGAAGAATTCCGTTCGATTCATAACAACATTTCCATACTGCCCCGTATCAAAGGAAATAAAGTCCATTTGATCCCATCCGCCATCACCCTGGCTAAACATAGACCATGTACGGTGGTAAAGGAACGTACACGCTCCATTATAATGTTTTACATAAAGCGTAGTTTCTGCGGCATCGGATAATTGAGATGGCCCAATAGTTCCCAATTCCTCCGTTCCAAAATTTATCATTTCTCCATTCATTATCTGATATAGATCCAGAATCAGTGCGGAATAAGGTTCCTGCCCGTATTCATCCTTCCGAAATCCGATTCGGAGTACCGCCATTTCCTTTTTCCCATCTCCATTCAGGTCATCCACATAGCTTCTTAAAATCCCCAGCTGCGGCTCTCCCGCAGGATCTGGATTGGGTTCAATCGTAATCATGGGGGTAAAGTATTGTGGGAGAGCCCGGCGATAATAATACTGCTTACTAAACTCCGTCACCTGACCAAACTTAGGCACCAGCACCTTTTCCAGATAATCCTGATACATTCCCTCAGGATCTTCTTCAAACCACTGGTTCACCTGCCGGAGCTTCTCCGTCTGCTGGGAAATGGAATATTTCACCGCCTGGCCATCTTTCATGCAGAAAGCCGTATCTCCGTGAACAAAAAATGTTTCAATCCCCTCATCGGAAATCTTTTCGATCTGGTAATCTTCTACAGACATCCGTATGAGGGTGCTGCCAAAGGCCTCCCCTCCATATATTTCATTGATGGGATTGCTAGCAATGAAATAGATCCATCCGTCCTCCATCTGCATCTGATCATACTCCGGAAATGCAGGCAGCATCATAGGCAGTTGTTCATATGTCTGATCTTCCCAATTCACTTCATACATTCCGCCATGGGGAATATCCCCGTCCCCAGGTATCGTATCCGTGATATTTACATAGAGAATCCCATCGGATACCGCCATGGAATTTGCGTAAATCCATTGATCCTCATTCCACTGCTCCAGCTGGGTACCATCGGTTTTCATCCGATAAAGGACCTTGTATGAAGCAAAATAGACCCAATCTCCCTCCACCACAATACGGTCGGCTCCCTGGTCGCACAACTTCCGGTCATTTTTCCCGTCCAAATCCGAGGCATGAATCCCATCTCCGCGCACAACATAATAAATCGTATCCTCCGTATAGTAGGTGATATTATCTACGGAATTTCCGTCTCCAACCGGTACAATATCATCGTAGGACAGCCCAATCAGATTCCCGCTGTCCGATACCGTAAAAATGCGGTTTCCCAACTGGAAATTTTCCGTCCTAAGCCATTCCTCCGAATCAAAGCAGTACAGCTCCCCGCCAATCTCTTCCCACTGGTCCTTCAGGAAGCTCCCGTCCTCCGTCCGGTATTTCCACCCTTCCTCAAACTCTACCCAACCAATCTGGTTTTCAGCGTCCGCTGCTTCTCCAAGCACTTCTCCATTCGGCCCCACAGCTCCCGCCAGGGTTCCTTCCACCGCTGCCGCCTGTCTTGCCTGCTCCTGGCGGTAAGCCACATAGCTGCCTCCCGCCACTCCTACAGACGTCACCGCAACCGCCGCTGCCGCCGCAACTACCAGCTTCAGCTTTGCTGCCGCTATTCCCCCTTTTGCAGCCGCAGCTGCTACAGCTGCCGCCGTCTTAGCTGCGCCTCCTCCGGCGGCTGCCGCTGCACCGGTCGCTCCTTCAACAGCTCCTTCTGCCGCCCCTCCGGCTATTCCCTGGGCTGCACCAGCGGACGCCGCGCCTGCCCCAAAGGAAAGTCTGGGGCAAATAAGACTCCACACCAGCGCCACCTTCTCCGGAGACACCGCCGTTCCCGCAAACATTTGACGCAGGGCCAGCACAATGACCGGGGCCGTAACCACATGGAGACGGCAGCCCATTTCTCTCTCCTTCCGGAGAATCTGCTCTTTCATCGTTTTTCTGGCATAGTTCAGACGGCTTTTGATGGTTCCTTCGCTGCACTGGGCCAGACGGGCTATCTCCGCGATTCCCATTTCATCCATGTAGTAGGCAATGACTGCCGCCTTCTGCAGCACCGGCAGCCCCTCAATCACCTCTTTTACAATCTTTACTGTTTCCTTCCGATCCAGGGATTCCTCCGGCAGCCGGTCCTCATCCCGCTCCGGCAGCGCCTCAAACTCCCCTTCTTCATCCTCTCCCAGAAGTACCTCATGAGCTCCCCGCAGCTTCTTACAGCCCAGGTTAAAGGCGATTCGGGAGATCCATTTCCGAAAATTCCGGCTGTCCTTGAGCCGACTCAGGCTCCTGTAGGCAGCCAGAAAGGTATCCTGTACCAAATCCAGCGCCTCCTCATCGCTCTTTGTAATTGCTTTCGCATGAAAATAGACCAGACGGTAGGTCTGCTGATAAAGAGCTTCAAAAGCCTGCTGATCCCCTCTTTTCGCCTGTTCTACCAAATTTTCCAGTTGCATGGTTCCTTCGCCGCTCATCCTGGCACCTCATTCGCTTTCTTCATACTCCGTACATGTAGTGGTTCACTGCACTTCTTTTCCATTATAATCTCATGATATATCATCGTCAAGCTTTCCTCCTCTCATAGATTCAGTACCATTTCTGAGCCCTTTGGTTTTATTTAAAATGATTCATAAGGATAAAAAACACCGCCGCACCTTCCAAAGTGCGGCGGCTTTTGCATTTACTGCTTTACCCGTGAAAGGACCTGAACGCTGTCAGCAAAATCAGTCATTTTCCAGGCGCCATTTTCCCGGACCACCCGGTATTTGCACTGCTGAGTCAGCAGTTCCAGGGGTACGCCCGGCTTCTGTACATAATAATTCTCGCGGGTGGTCACCACGCAGGAATCATTGGTGTCGTAATCCACAGATACAATCTCATAGGAATCCAGCATCTCCGAAATATCTTTCAGCACATACTGCTGCTGGGTCTGATAAATGCTGCTTTCCGGTTTTAAGAATCCTGAAATAGCGGAAAAATCCGAATTGGTCATTGCATCGTCAAAGGCCTTCATATATCCTTCTACCACTGCCTCAGGGCCGTCCTGGTACAATGCGGTTCCCTCCACATCCATCAGCACGCTGGGGGTGTATCTGTAGTTGCACTCACCTCCGTAAGTCTCCGAATGATATCCTACCGTAATATTCGCGCTGGAAGTCACGGTTCCGGTTGTGTCCTCAAACTCTACCAGATAGAGTTCCTTTTCCTTTCGGTAGATCTCCTGGTAAATATCCGCCATGGATGTAATATTGGAAATTTCGTAGTATTCTCCTCCTGTTTCTGAGGCAATCTGCCGGATCTCCGAGTAATTGCTGGTTCCCAGTCCGATGATAAAGATGGGAACCTGATACCGTTTCGCAAGATCGATCACGTCCTGGCTGCTGCAGGAGCTGTTATTGTCCATTCCGTCCGTAAAGGCCATCACACACTTTGCCCCGCTCCGGGCTGCTGTTCTTGTAACCGCCGTATAGAGCGCATCGTACAGGCTTGTATCGTTTCCTGTATTCAGCCCATTAATCTTACTAATCAGCGTGCTGGCGGAATTGGTAAACTCCTCCTCCAGATAGACCCCCGAGCTGAATGTAATCAATTCCACCAGATCCCCGGCAGAAAACTGTACGCTGGAAATAAAGTTGGACATCACATTCTTTGCTTCCTGAATCCGCTGTCCGGCCATGCTTCCGCTGACGTCCGCAACCATATCCACATTCAAGGCCTCATTTTCATTTAGCTGGGAAACTCTTGAAATCTGCTGTTTGACAAAGTTAGCGTTGGCGTCCTGCTTCCGGATGAAAAACAGAATATCATCCAGAACCGGCACCTCCCCCGACAGGGCATCCTCCACCCGCAGGTAAAGCCGGACATTGGGAAATGCGGAAGCGTCCACCTGCTGCACGCTAATATTCAGCTTGTGCTCCGGCTCCATGTACCGGTAGGCGATTTCATCCATTTTCTCAAAAACCGGCCCAAGCTCATTGTATTTCCCCTCTTTGGCCAGCTGTTCCGCTGTCTGCAGCTCTGTCTGCAGATTGGTTTTATCCTCCACATCTGCTGTGGACAAATCCAGAACGGCGTAGGATCTTACCTTTTCCTCAATGTAAGTCTCATTTTCCTCAATCAGTTCCTCCAGCTGGCTGTCCGCCTCCTCGGTCAGCTCCCTTGCCTTCTCATAATCGCGGCTTTCCAGGGCCTCCATGCAGCTTTCCAGATAGCTCTCGTAATCGGCGTATCCGTCGGACAAATGATAATCTTCCTTTTGTTCCGAAGCTGTCTGAATCCGGGCGGTTTCCTCAGCAAACCAGGTATCCGCCTCCTTGGCCGAGCCTTCCAGTTTTTCCATTTGCTCCAGGATATCCTTCCGCTCAGGAAAATCAAATACCCCCGTATCTTCCCAGCGTTTTCCAAGATTTTCTTTTTGGTTGGAAAAATAGGATATCCCGTAGGAATCCACCGCCCGACTCAGGTTATTCCACTTTCTGGTATCCAGACCGGTTTTTGCGCCCAATCCTACGCCGGAACCGACAACCAGAACTGCCATCACAATCATTCCGATCAACAGGGCGCTGCCGGCGCAATTTGAGCCTCTCTTTTTATTGTTCATTTTCATACTCCTCCTCCATTGTAAGATCTTTCATAAATCCGAAACCATAGGCGATCCCGTATGCATCCGCCCGGGCCCAGACCTGGGCCAGCCCTTCTCCGGCCGTCTTCCGAACCTCCGGTATGGTGTGCAGCCCATGCTCGATGATCATCCCGGGAATCCCTTCGGATGCCGCGCCGCGAAGCACTCCGTAATAGTCCTGTCCGTCATTCAGCCGGTATACCACCGTTCCCATTTCATTTAAACTGTCGTTGTACCCATCAGTCCACTGACGCAGCTGTGATGGCTCGGTTACTGTGCGGAACTCTCCCACGGTACTCAGCCCCAGCTCATAGCTGGCCCTGGACAAATTCACGCCAATGGCATTGGCGGTTTTCAATGCTTCTGCGGATTCCATAGCTGTCTGGTTTAGAAAAACCAGCGTCTTGTTGATGGCCGTGGGCTGCTCCCAGGTATCGTATCCGTTGGCCTGGTCATTGTTGGCGTTTGTGTGAATGGACACAAACAGATTGCTCTGACGGCTGGCCGCGTACATGCCTCTCAGAGAAATATGGCCTGAATCCAATTCCTGGTCCTGATATCCATCCAGAATGATGGAGCCGGATTCCCTGGTCATATAGGAATCAATCCCATAGGTTTCCTTTAAAATGTCCCTCAGGCAAAGAGCTATCTCCAGAGTGAAGTCCCCCTCCGCATAGCCGAAGGAATCGATGCCGTAAGCCGCATTTTTTCCGGAGAAATGCCCCGGATCGATGCAGACCATCACGTTGGAGGCCAAAACGGCTTTTCCCTCTTTCGGCTCATACATGCGGTCATCTGCCGTTTTTACGTCCACCCGGTACTCATACTGAACCGGAACTGCGGAGGGCAGATGATCCTCTGCGATATATTCCCCGGCTCCGCTTTTTACCGCAGTCAGAGCCTCCCAGTCTCCTGCCGGTTCCCCGTTGGAAAATGGACGCCTTTTTACGATATATTCCTCCACATTGGCGTCAAAATCACTGTTCCAGCAGACCTGAATGCACTGGGGTGAAAGGCGCTGGGTCCGGACTTCATCCACCCGGACCGGCTGTTTCTCTGTCTCCTCCGCAGCCGGGGTCTCCGTCTCCTCCTCGGTCGGGGTTTTCGTCTCCTCCGGGGGCGCGGTCTGTGTCATGGGAGCGGCGGATTGATGCTCTTCACGCTCTTGCTCCTCTGTCCATTTCGGGTTGTCTTCCGTCTCTTCCTGCGCGTACCGTGCCTCCTGCATTTTTGTTAAGCCATAGTATAGGATTGAAAAGCTGCATAGGAATACTCCTGTAAGCAGCAGGATGATGATAAGTGTGTGTCTTTTCATGTGTGTTTCTCGGTTTTTTGGTTGTATATTCTATAAATTTATCTGGATATTTAAAATCAGCGACTTAATTTCCATTCATATTTGACAAAACACTGTCAGACAAACTAGAAGGCAGCACGGATGTTGCCTGTCCATCACCACTTAAGTATTGCTCTACCATCTCCTGAGTCGCATCCACTTGAGGTAAAGTGAAGCCGCCATTATCAAACTCTTTTGCCCAATTTAAGATATCTTCTGGTTCGGATATGAATTCCTGATCGATGGAAAGTGATGCCTCGCCTGACCTCATATTCTGCGAGAAGCTACCTCTTTCTGTCAAGACAGACTGCTCATCAAATTCATAAATACTATAACCAATATATCCCCTTGCATATCCACCTGTACTAATCAAACGAGTATGAGGGTTATACGAAAACCCTGTTCCTTCGTAACCGCTCGACAGGACTTCTTCGCATAAATGGTCTGTATAATAAAGGATGACTCCAGCATTAAGTATAGTCATTCCCGATGGATCTTCAAAACCAACAAGAGCTTCAAAAATATTATCTCCATTGAGATCTGCCACCGCAAAAGAACGAATCGGTATTTCACCTCCATTATAGTTGAGTGGTTTCACCATATACTCCGATATCTTCTCCCGATAAGCCGCCACCGCCCGCCGGTTGATTTCCGCCGTCTGGGATGCTGCCTGGGAACCGCCGGAGGTATTTCCACCGGCAACCTGGGTCTGTACTGCTCCGTTCACCGTCCAGGCGCCATTTCCGTCTACCGTGTAACCATCCGGAGTTGTAGTAGATGTGTAGATATATCCATTCGGCCCAAAATAGTAGCACTCCGCCACTCCATCCTGATTTCCGTCAATCCATTTCCAGGTATTGGAAGGCCAGCTTCCGTCATCCTCCTGGTACCACCAGCCATTGGTGTCCGGTACCCACTGGGCGGCGTAAGAGGTTGCCGCAGCTCCTAACGTCAGGGCGGCAGTTAATGCTGCCAGATACAGTCTCTTTCTCATGTTCTTTCCTCCTCAATTTGTCCGTTCTTTCATGATGGTTCACTGAACCTTTTGCTTTCATTATAGTAATCGCCTTTTGGGGTGTCAAGTTTCCTCCCTTCTATCTATTCAGTACCATTTACGATGGATTCGGTTTTATTTTTTTATATTTTTTCAGTATTTATTGCCATCCCTGAAGATTCATGATATGCTGTACCTATCAGCCAGGGGGAGAATAACCCTTGCTGATTCTTGCCACAAGGCGTCTGTCCATCTTTTTTATTCTATACTTTCTTATTTTCTCTTAAAGATTCCGGACA
>OGYI01001202.1_pt1 | contig 26646 bp, 18 predicted proteins | sample 1576521 | NCBI WGS metagenome assembly OGYI01 (sample SAMEA3541484, study PRJEB24748) | human gut metagenome | biome: human gut; feature: human-associated habitat; material: faeces | place: China | collected 2012
TTCTTCATGGGGTTTACTATAACACGGGAAAATTGGATTGTAAAGGGAAAGGTATTTTGGCAGTGCGGCAAAACCTTGTTATTTACCACGAATTATGCTAAAATTGGTGAAGCATTGAAGTATAGAACGTGATGAAACAGGAGGAAACGGACAGAGATGAGCTTAGCAGACAATATATTTATTGACATGTGTAAAGACGTAATTGAAAATGGAACCAGTACAGAGGGAGAAAAGGTGCGCCCGGTGTGGGAAGATGGTACCTCTGCTTATACCATTAAACGTTTCGGAGTTGTGAACCGTTACGATCTGCGCAAGGAATTCCCTGCACTTACTCTTCGTAAAACTGCGCTGAAAAGCGCCATGGATGAGATCCTCTGGATCTGGCAGAAGAAATCCAATAATATTCATGATCTTCACAGTCACATCTGGGATAGCTGGGCTGACGAGAATGGCTCTATTGGAAAAGCTTATGGCTATCAGCTGGGTGTGAAACATCAGTATAAAGAGGGCATGATGGATCAGGTGGATCGTGTCCTTTATGACTTGAAGAATAATCCATACAGCCGCAGAATTATGACAAATATTTATGTACATGAGGATCTTCATGAGATGAATCTTTATCCATGTGCGTATTCCATGACCTTTAATGTTACCAAGGAACCGGGCAGGGATAAGCTTACCTTAAATGCTGTTCTGAACCAGCGCTCCCAGGATATCCTGGCTGCAAATAACTGGAATGTATGCCAGTACTCCCTTCTTCTTATGATGATCGCACAAAGCTGTGACATGGAAGCAGGTGAGCTGGTACATGTGATCGCGGATTGTCATATTTATGACAGACATGTTCCGGTTATCAAGGAGCTGATTTCCAGAACACCTTATCCGGCACCGACTGTGAAGCTGAATCCGGATGTGAAGAATTTCTATGATTTTACCACAGATGACCTGATCGTGGAGAATTATCAGACCTGGCCTCAGATTAAAAATATTCCGATTGCCATTTAAACATGGAGTAAATGGGAAAGGGTTCCAAAGCCATAGTACTAAGTTCGTATAAAGGAGATTATAAGAAATGAAAATAATAGTAGCTGCAGACAAAAACTGGGGAATTGGAAAAGACAATAAGCTTCTTGTAAGCATTCCGGCGGATATGAAAATGTTTCGTCAGGAGACCACTGGCAAGGTTTGTGTTATGGGAAGAAAGACCCTGGAGAGTTTCCCAGGAGGGCTTCCTCTTAAAAACCGCATAAACATCGTTCTTACCAGAAATGAGAATTACAAGGTGAAAGATGCCATAATCGTTCATTCTATTGAAGAGCTTATGGAAGAACTGAAAAAGTATCCGGCAGAAGATGTATACTGCATCGGCGGCGACACTATTTATAAGCAGCTTCTTCCTTATTGCGATGCTGCGCAGGTGACCAAGATCGATTTCGCCTATATTGCAGACAGTTATTTTCCGAATCTGGATGAAGATCCACAGTGGCATGTGGCAGCAGAGAGCGAAGAGCAGACATATTTTGATCTGGAATATAAGTTTGTGAGATATGAGAGAAATAAATAATCGGGAAAATATAATGTGTTTTTCAAAAAAATCAGTTCTGCCATCACGACAGAACTGATTTTTGTTATATGCTGTGTAGAGTGTATTTGAAAAAATACGAAAAATGGGAAGCTTAAGAAATTACTCAATAACCTTCAGCCATCCCTCTGGAGCCTGGATGCGTCCCATCTGGATTCCGGTAAGGGTCTCATACAGCTTCTTAGTGATCGGTCCCATCTCGTTCATGCCGCTTGGGAAGCAGATCTCTTTGCCGTGGTCCACGATCTTTCCAACAGGAGAGATAACAGCAGCAGTACCGCAAAGACCGCACTCTGCGAAATCTTTCACTTCGTCGAAGTATACTTCTCTTTCCTCAGCCTCAAGTCCAAGGTACTCTTTCGCAACGTAGATCAGAGAACGACGTGTGATGGATGGAAGGATACTGTCAGACTTCGGAGTAACAACCTTGCCGTCTTTTGTTACGAATAAGAAGTTTGCTCCGCCTGTCTCCTCAACCTTGGTACGGGTCTTGGAATCAAGATACATGTTCTCATCGAATCCGTTCTTATGAGCATCAACGATTGCATGAAGGCTCATTGCGTAGTTAAGACCAGCTTTGATATGACCGGTACCATTTGGTGCAGCACGGTCAAAGTCGCTGACACGGATTGTGATCGGTTTAGCACCGCCTTTGAAGTATGGTCCGACAGGTGTGGTGAATACACGGAACTGATACTCGCTTGCAGGTTTTACACCGATAACAGCATCGCTTCCGAACATGTACGGACGTACATATAAAGTAGCACCAGAACCATATGGCGGAACATATGCTGCATTTGCTTTAATTGTCTGAACAACTGCGTCAACAAAACGGTCTTTCGGGAATACAGGCATTTCCAGTCTTGCGGCGGAATGCTCCATACGCTCACCGTTCAGGTCAGGACGGAAAGTAACGATATGTCCGTCTTCTGTAGTGTATGCTTTCATACCCTCAAAAACGGTCTGTGCATACTGAAGGACACCTGCACACTCACTGATGGTAACCATATCATCTGTGGTAAGGCCTCCCTCATCCCACTTGCCGTCTTTATAATTGGATACATAACGGTAGTCTGTTTTTACATAACCAAAGCCCAGGTTGCCCCAGTCAATGTTCTTTTTTTCCATAACAATTTCCTCCTAGCGTGGTTTCTTGGGGGAGATTCTTATTGTGAATCCCCAATGTTTTTACTATTGTAAAACTTTTACGTGTGAAATTCAATGGGAAAAGCAGATTTTTTAAGTGATTTTCCTGTGAAAAAGGTTACAAAAAGTATAATGTGTTTATATTTTATGGTGTCTTGTTTTTTGAGGGGGATTTTTGTATAATGATAAAACAAGCGTTGTGAAATAAAATATCCGGAGGAAAAGATGGGATATAACGAATTTGATGAACTTGGAGATAAGATCCAGAGCATCATTGACAGTGCAGTAAATGAAAAAAATTACCAGAAACTGAGCCAGAGTATTAATCAGGCGCTGAATAAGGCTATTGATAATGGGAGTGATGCCCTTCGGGATGCGCTTAATAATACTGTGGGCAGTGGGAAATATACCAATTACCGCAGCGGCAGTTCTTATGATTACAGAGAGAATCGGTCCTGGGATTTTCAGAAGGATGGAAAGAAAAACCGGAGTACCGGGGATGGTCATGGAACGGGTTACCAAGGATATGCTGGTGCGAAAGGGAATGATTCGCGTAATGGAAATTTCCAGAGAAATGGTACAGGCAGGCAGGATACCAATCACCAGAATTCGGATCTGGCGTTGTATTTACCGACGAATGGAATCAAGGTCGGGGGAATTCTGAAGACAGTGTTTGGTGGGATTCTTACTGGAACATTTGGAATTGCTACAATGGTAGTTGGGGGAATTGGAGCTGGCTTTAGCAGCAGTGTAATGCTTGGAATTTCGGCTGTTCTGGCGGCATTTACGGTCGGCGGAGGTATTCTTCTTGGACAGGGCTGCAGCAGTCTTACCAGTTTAAGCCGCCGAAACAAGTATATCAAGGCTCTTGGCACTCACACCTACTGCAATTTCCAGCAGCTGGCACAGGCAGTCGGCAAGCCGGTGAAATTTGTAAAAAAAGATATCAAACGTATGATAAGCAAAGGCTGGTTCCTTCAGGGACATGTTGATAAACAGGAAACCTGCCTGATCACAAGTAATGAGACTTACGACCAATATGTAAGCACTCAGAAGCGGCTGGAAGAAAGAAATCATCAGCAGGATGAAGAGCGTGCACGCCAGGAGGCAGCGCTTCGTCAGCAGGCAGAGGAAAAAGAAAGGCAGAAATTTAACCAGAATGAACAGGCAGATGCCCGGGCGTGTGTGGAAGCAGAACGGGATGCTGCGGAAAGAATCAGACTTTCCCCGGAAGTCCGGCAGGTTCTGGATAAGGGAAATGACTTTCTTGATAAAATCCACCGCAGCAATGATGCCATTCCAGGAGAAGAGATTTCCAGAAAAATCTCCCGTATGGAGCTGATCATAGCGAAGATTTTTGAACGCGCCAAGGCTCATCCGGAGATTATTCCGGATCTGAACCGCCTTATGGATTATTATCTTCCTATGACTGTGAAGCTTTTGAATGCATATGAAGAAATGGACAGCCAGCCGGTTCAGGGAGAGAATATTACTTCTTCCAAGAAAGAAATCGAAGAGACTATTGATACGCTGAATGTGGCTTTTGAGAAGCTTCTGGATTCCATATTTGAAGACACGGCTATGGATGTATCCAGTGATATTTCTGTTCTGAACACAGTTTTGGCACAGGAAGGGCTGACTGAGGATGAGCTTACCCGTATGAGAAAAGAGGCTGAAAAAAACAGGCTCTAGCAGTGTGCGGAATGTTAAGTATATGAAAAGATAAGATTTGCAGCGGGGTTAGAGCGTGTTATAAAAATAACGAAAATGCCAAACTGAAGGCTGCTGATAAATATGGGCAGACCTATACACAAGGAGGATGCTATGGGAAACGAATTTACAGGTTTTGAAGATAACGCACCTACACTTACATTAGAACCGGATTTGGGAGAGCCAAAGGCAGAGATTGCAGCAGAGCCGGAAGCCGAAGCTGTGAAAAAGGAAATGGAACAGACCGTTCTCTCCCCGGAAGAACAGCAGATGGTAGACAGCTTTGCTAAGAAAATTGACATTGAGAATACTAACCAGATCCTCCAGTACGGTGCCGGAACCCAGAAGAAAATGGCTGATTTTTCCGATGCAGCTCTTGAAAATGTACGGACACAGGATCTGGGTGAGGTTGGAGAGCTGATCACCCAGGTGGTAGGCGAGCTTCGCGATTTTGATGCTGCTGAGGAGGAGAAAGGTTTCCTTGGCTTTTTCAAGAAACAGGGCAGTAAGATCGAAAATATGAAGAACCGCTATGCCAAGGCTGAGGTAAATGTGCAGAAGATCACTACCTCCCTTCAGGATCACCAGATGCGTCTCATGAAGGATTCCGCAGTTCTGGAAAAAATGTATGCTCAGAACCTGAACTATTATAAAGAACTGACCATGTACATCCTTGCAGGAAAACAGAAGCTGCAGGAAGTAAGGGCGGGAAAATTAAAAGATCTGGAGGCAAAGGCTGCAGCCAGCGGACTTCCGGAGGAGGCTCAGGAAGCCAAGGATCTGGACAGTAAGTGCAATCGTTTCGAGAAGAAGCTGCATGATCTGGAACTGACCAGAACCATTTCCTTGCAGACAGCACCGCAGATTCGTCTGGTGCAGAACAATGACACCCTTATGGTAGAAAAAATCCAGACAACCATTGTAAATACCATTCCACTTTGGAAGAGCCAGATGGTGCTGGCACTTGGAATTGCCCATTCCACAGAAGCAGCCCAGGCCCAGCGCCAGGTAACAGACCTGACAAATGAGCTTTTGAAGAAAAATGCAGAGGCACTTCACCTTGCATCTACAGAAACTGCTAAGGAATCTGAGCGTGGAATCGTGGATATTGAGACTCTGAAGCAGACCAATCAGGAGCTGATCGCCACTTTGGATGATGTCATGAATATTCAGAAAGAGGGTCGTGCCAAGAGAGCCCAGGCAGAACTGGAAATGCGCAAGATGGAAGAAGATTTGAAGAATAAATTGTTGGAAATCCAGCATTAAATTGCAAAGAAAACAGGGTTACTGTTTACTGGTAACGTTCCGCGAGGCGTTTTTTGTGAACAAAGTTCATGGAAAACCCGAGAATTGCGGCGCGAAATCACGCAGAATGCTGTGAAAATAACTGTACAGCAGGGGTGTCAGAGACATCCCTTTTGTGCCTTTTTGCATAGAAAAGTTTGATAAGCGCCTGCGGTGTAAAAGTGAACCGCAAAGAATGCTATCAGTGAACAGTAACCAAAGAATACCATGTTCATAATATATGGAGGAATTTCGTATGTACAGAGACCATACCAAAGTAATTCAGATAGGAAATAAGAAGATTGGAGGCGGAAATCCCATCCTGATCCAGTCCATGACCAATACAAAAACAGAGAATGTACAGGCAACCGTAGAGCAGATTCTTGCCCTGGAGGCTGCCGGCTGCGATATTATCCGCTGTGCAGTGCCGACTATGGAAGCGGCAAAGGCTCTGAAAGAGATCAAAAAACAAATCCACATTCCGCTGGTGGCAGATATTCATTTTGATTATCGTCTTGCGATTGCGGCTATGGAGAACGGTGCCGACAAGATCCGTATCAATCCCGGAAATATTGGAAGCACAGAGCGTATCAAGGCAGTTGTAGATGTGGCGAAGGAGCGGAATATTCCCATCCGTGTTGGGGTAAACAGCGGTTCCCTTGAGAAAGAGCTGGTGGAGAAATATCACGGTGTTACCGCAGAAGGTCTGGTAGAAAGCGCCCTTGACAAGGTGCACATTATCGAAGAGCTTGGCTACGACAATCTGGTGATCAGCATCAAATCTTCTGATGTTATGATGTGTGCCAGGGCTCACGAACTGATTGCGGAACAGACCAGTTATCCTCTCCATGTGGGAATTACAGAGGCAGGAACCCTTTATTCCGGAAATATCAAATCTGCCATAGGGCTTGGCATTATATTATACCAGGGAATCGGTGACACGATCCGCGTTTCCCTGACTGGCGCCCCTCTGGAAGAGGTAAAATCTGCCAGACGTATCCTGAAAACCCTTGGACTTCGCAAAGGCGGCGTGGAAGTAGTATCCTGTCCAACCTGCGGGCGCACCCAGATCGATCTGATCGGTCTTGCAAATAAAGTAGAAACTATGGTGCAGGATATCCCTCTTGACATTAAAGTAGCTGTTATGGGCTGTGTGGTAAACGGCCCGGGAGAGGCGAAAGAAGCGGATATCGGAATTGCAGGCGGCGTAGGTGTAGGTCTTCTGATCAAAGGCGGTGAGATTGTAAAGAAAGTACCGGAAGACCAGCTACTGGATACTTTGAGAGAAGAATTGATGAACTGGGATAGCAATAAGACACAGAAATGACAGAAGGTGTATATTCTATAAATGGAAAAAGAATTTTTTGACGTATTTCCAAACTTAAAATTAAAACAGGAATTAAGTGAACTTCTGGAAGAGGTGATCGTCACCAAGGTTGCCTGCAACTCTGCCAAAACCTGTGTCCGGGTTTACCTGAAAAGCGACCGCTGGATCCACAAAAAGCATATTTTCAGCCTGGAAGAGCAGATTCAGAGACAGTGCTTTCCAGGTCTTGAAGTGAGTGTGAAGGTAATCGAGAAGTTCCATCTGTCCAGACAGTACACGCCAAAGAATTTCCTGGATACCTACCGCTCCAGCATGGAACTGGAGCTTCGCAATTACAACATGCTGGAATACAATCTGTTCAAGCAGGCACAGATCACATTTCCAGAAGATGACTGCCTGAATATGGTACTTCCGGATTCTGTGATTTCCAGACAGAAAAGTGAGATACTTATTGAATATCTTCACAAAGTATTCTGCGAGCGTTGTGGAATGGACCTGAAAGTTTCTCTGGATTATGTGCAGACGGAGGAGAGCAGGTACCGCAAAAATGCAGCTATCCAGATCCGTCAGGAAGTAGCCAATGTGCTGAAGCATGCCAGACTTTCCACAGAAGAAGAGAGCGTAGCACCAGCTTCTGCAGCTGAGGAAAAAACAGGAAAAGAGGCAGCAGCCGGCAAGACAGTCGCTGCCAGGCCGGAGAAGAAAGCAGAGGCAGCCAGTGAAAAGAAGCCTTTCGAGAAAAAGCCATTCGAAAAGAAAGGCAAATGGGGCGATTTCCGTGGTGGCTTCCGCAAGGATCCAAATCCGGATGTTATTTATGGAAGAGATTTCGAGGACGAGCCTATTCCATTGGAAAATATTGTGCAGGAAATGGGAGAGGTTATCATCCGCTGCCAGGTTATGGATGTGGAAGCGAGAGAGATTCGAAATGAGAAGACCATACTGATTTTCCCGGTTACGGACTTCACAGATTCCATCACAGTAAAAATGTTCCTGCGAAACGAGCAGGTGCCGGAGATCAAAGAGCATGTGAAAAAAGGTGCCTTCCTGAAAATCAAAGGCGTTACTTCTATTGACCGTTTCGATGGTGAGCTTACCATAGGTTCCATCTCCGGAATTAAGAAAATCTCCGATTTCCGCAGCTCCAGAGTGGACACCAGCCCTCAGAAGCGTGTGGAGCTTCACTGTCATACGAAAATGAGCGATATGGATGGTGTAACCGAGGCAAAAGCGCTGGTAAAACGTGCCTACGAGTGGGGCCATCCTGCCATTGCCATCACAGATCATGGCGTGGTGCAGGCTTTCCCGGAGGCAAACCATTGCTTTGATGCGTGGGGAGGCTGCGTGCCAAAGGATTCTGATTTTAAGGTGCTTTACGGTATGGAGGCCTATCTGGTAGACGACTTAAAGGGGATGGTCACCAACCCGAAAAAACAGTCCCTGGACGGCAGATTCGTGGTTTTCGATATTGAGACCACAGGATTTTCCCCACTTACCTGCAAGATCATTGAAATTGGTGCCGTATTGGTGGAAAACGGAAAAATCACAGATCGTTTTTCCACATTTGTCAATCCTCAGGTTCCAATTCCATTTCGAATTGAGCAGCTGACCAGTATTAATGACAGCATGGTTATGGATGCCCGTCCAATTGAAGAAATTTTACCGGAATTTCTGAAATTTTGTGAAGGAGCTACAATGGTAGCCCACAACGCAGATTTCGATATGAGTTTTATTATAGAGAATTGTAACCGTATGGGAATCCCAAATGATTTCACCTATGTGGATACGGTAGGTATGGCACGATTCCTGCTGCCTGCGCTGAACCGTTTTAAGCTGGATACCGTTGCCAAGGCAGTTGGCGTTTCCCTGGATCATCACCATCGTGCGGTTGATGACGCAGAGTGTACGGCACGTATTTTCGAGAAATTCGTGGAAATGTGCAGGGAAAGAGATATTACGGATGTAGACAAGCTGAATGAGCAGGGAAAGGTTTCCTCGGACACCATTAAGAAGCTGCCCACTTACCATGCCGTTATTTTCATGCGAAATGAGACCGGCCGTATCAATCTGTACAAGCTGGTAAGCAAGTCTCATATCAAGTATTTTAACCACAGACCCCGTGTGCCAAAGAGCGTGTTTGAGGCACATCGGGAGGGACTTCTTATTGGAAGTGCCTGCGAGGCTGGTGAGCTTTACCAGGCTCTTTTGCGCAATGCACCGGAGCAGGAAATCGCAAGACTGGTAAGCTTTTATGATTATCTGGAAATCCAGCCCCTTGGGAACAACATGTTCATGGTGGAGGATGAAAAGAATGACACGATTCATTCGAAAGAGGATCTGATTGAGATCAACAAAAAGATTGTAAAGCTTGGTGAACAGTTTAACAAGCCGGTTGTTGCTACCTGTGACGTTCACTTTATGGATCCCCAGGACGAAATCTACCGCCGTATTATCATGGCTGGAAGCGGCTTCAAGGATGCTGACAATCAGGCACCTCTTTATCTTCGCACTACTGAGGAAATGCTGGAGGAGTTTTCTTATCTGGGAAGCGAGAAGGCAGAGGAAGTGGTAATTACAAATACAGTGAAGATTGCGGATATGATAGAGAAAATGTCACCGATCCATCCGGATAAATATCCGCCGGTTATTGAGAATTCTGACCAGGACTTAAAGGATATGTGCTTCCAGAAAGCTCATGAAATGTACGGTGAAGTGCTTCCCAAGATCGTGGAAGACCGTCTGGATAAAGAGCTGAATTCCATTATCTCCAATGGATATGCGGTGATGTATATCATTGCCCAGAAGCTGGTGTGGAAGTCCAATGCAGATGGTTATCTGGTGGGCTCCAGAGGGTCTGTAGGTTCTTCCTTAGCGGCTACCATGTCTGGTATTACAGAGGTAAATCCTCTGCCGCCCCATTATCTGTGCCCCAATCCGGAGTGTAAGTACAGTGACTTTGATTCTCCGGAGATCAAGGCATTTTCCTGTATGGCGGGATGCGATATGCCAGACAGGATCTGTCCAAAGTGCGGCACCAGGATGACTAAACAGGGTTTTGACATTCCTTTTGAGACCTTCCTTGGATTCAAAGGAGACAAGGAGCCTGATATCGACCTGAACTTCTCAGGAGAGTATCAGTCCAATGCCCATCATTATACAGAGGTTATATTCGGAAAAGGTCAGACCTTCAAGGCGGGAACCATCGGTACCCTTGCGGATAAAACCGCATTCGGATATGTAAAGAACTATTTTGAAGAGCGGGGACAGCACAAGCGTTCCTGCGAGATCAACCGTATTGTACAGGGGTGTACCGGTATCCGGCGAAGCACCGGTCAGCATCCTGGCGGAATTATTGTACTCCCAATGGGAGAGGAAATAGAGAAATTTACCCCGGTCCAGTACCCGGCGAACGATTCCAGCAGTGGATTTATCACCACCCATTTTGACTACCATTCCATTGATGGAAACCTGCTGAAGCTGGATATTCTGGGACACGATGATCCCACCATGATCCGTACCCTTGAGGATATGACAGACCTGAATGCAAGAGAGGTTCCTCTTGATGACAAGGCGGTTATGTCACTTTTTGCCAGTACAGAAGCTCTTGGAATTGATCCGAAGGATATCGGCGGCTGCAAGCTTGGCTGTCTGGGAATTCCAGAGTTTGGTACTGATTTTGCCATGCAGATGCTTGTGGATACCAAGCCGAAATATTTTTCTGATCTGGTCCGTATTGCCGGACTTTCCCATGGTACTGACGTGTGGCTGGGAAATGCCCAGACTCTGATCGAAGAAGGAAAGGCTACCATTTCTACAGCAATCTGTACCCGAGATGATATTATGATCTATCTCATTGGCCAGGGAGTGGAGAGTGGTCTGGCATTTACCATCATGGAGAGTGTCCGTAAGGGAAAAGGTCTTCGTGATGAATGGATCACAACCATGAAGGAACATGGCGTTCCGGACTGGTACATCTGGTCCTGCAAAAAAATCAAATATATGTTCCCGAAAGCCCATGCGGCAGCTTACGTTATGATGGCATACAGAATCGCCTGGTTTAAGGTATTCCAGCCGTTGGCTTATTACGGTGCATACTTCAGTATCCGTGCCACAGCTTTTTCCTATGAACTGATGTGTATGGGAAAAGAAAAGCTGGAGTTTTATATGGCAGAGATACGCAAGAAAGGGGACGCTGCGTCCAAAAAAGAGCAGGATACCCTGAAAGATATGCGTATTGTTCAGGAAATGTATGCAAGAGGTTATGATTTTATGCCCATTGATATTTACCGTGCGAAGGCACATCGCTTCCAGATCATAGAAGGAAAACTGATGCCGTCCATTGATTCTATAGAAGGTCTTGGAGATAAGGCGGCAGATGCTGTAGTGGATGCTGCTGTACAGGGAAGATTTCTTTCCAAGGATGATTTCCGTGACAGGACCAAGGTCAGCAAGACCGTAATTGATTTGATGGATAAACTTGGATTATTTGGAGATATTCCACAGTCCAATCAGATTTCATTGTTTGATTTCTAGAGCGTGTTTGAAAAAGGCTTTCCGCAAGATGTGCGTCACAATTACTAACGCTGGTTAAATAAGAGTAATATGAATTTAGGAGGTTCCATGAAAACAGAAGAACTGCGCTACCTACAACGTCTGGCGGAGCTCTACCCCACCATCGGGAAGGCTTCTACAGAGATCATCAACCTTCAGTCCATTCTCAATCTTCCAAAAGGCACCGAGCATTTTCTTTCCGATATCCATGGAGAGTACGAGGCTTTTTCCCATGTGCTTCGAAACGGTTCGGGAGCTGTGCGAAAGAAGATAGATGATGTATTTGGACATACCTTAAGCAACAGTGACAAACGTTCCCTGGCAACTCTCGTGTATTACCCGAAGGAAAAAATTGCCTATGTGAAGAAAAAAGAGTCTGATATGCAGAACTGGTACAAGATCACCCTGTACCGTCTTATTGAAGTGTGCAAGACAACTGCCTCCAAATATACCAGATCCAAGGTTCGTAAGGCATTGCCTTCGGATTATGCATATGTGATCGAAGAGCTGATCACGGAGAAAGCAGAAGTTCTGGATAAAGAGGCTTATTACGATTCCATTGTGGATACCATTATAGATATCGGCAGGGCAGAGAACTTCATTATCGCTCTTGCTGAACTGATCCAGAGACTGGTTGTAGACCACCTTCATGTGCTTGGAGATATATATGACAGAGGTCCCGGTCCTCATTTTATTATGGACAGACTGATGGATTATCATTCTCTGGATATTCAGTGGGGAAACCATGATGTGGTATGGATGGGCGCCGCTGTAGGACAGGCTGCCTGTATGGCCACAGTGATCCGTAACAGTATCCGTTACGGCAATCTGGATATTCTGGAGGATGGTTATGGAATCAATATGATGCCTCTTGCTGCTTTTGCCATGGAGGTTTACGGGGATGATCCCTGCCAGGTATTTGAAGTACATGGCAATCCTTCCAATTACAATGCTCTTGAGAAAGAGCTGAGCAGGAAAATGCACAAAGCCATTTCCATTATCCAGTTTAAGCTGGAAGGGGTACTGGCGAAAGAACATCCGGATTTTCATATGGAGAATCGATGCGTTCTGGAGGGGATTGATCCGGAGAAGGGCACTGTGCAGCTGCCGGATGGAAGCGTGCATAATCTTCTGGACACCCATTTTCCAACCATTGACTGGGAACATCCTTATGAGCTGACAGATGGGGAAAAAGAAGTAGTGGAGCGCCTGAGCTCAGCATTTCGAAACTGCGAGAAGCTTCAGAACCACATGCAGCTGCTTCTGGATAAAGGCGGCCTTTATAAGACCTATAACGGGAACCTTCTTTTCCATGGAAGTATTCCGCTGAACGAAGATGGAACTCTGAAAGAGGTTGAGATTTACGGTGAGACTTGTAAAGGCAAGGCACTTTATGATAAACTGGAAGCCTACGTAAGAAAAGCTTTTTTTACCGTAGATGAGAAGGAGAAGAAAGCAAGCCAGGATATTCTGTGGTATATCTGGGCCGGGCCTAATTCTCCCCTTTATGGAAAAGATAAAATGACTACCTTCGAGCGTTATTTTATCGCAGATAAAGAGACACACAAAGAGAAAAAGAATGCCTACTATCACCTCTGGGAAAAAGAAGAGGTAGTAAATCGTATGCTGGAAGAATTCGGGCTGGATCCGGATGAGGGGCATATTATCAATGGTCACGTGCCTGTTCATCAGCTGGAGGGAGAGAATCCGGTGAAATGTGATGGCAAGGTGATCGTAATTGACGGTGGTTTTTGTGAGGCATACCGGAATGTGACCGGTATTGCCGGATATACTCTTGTTTACAGTTCCTATGGTCTGAGCCTGACTGCCCATGAGCCTTTTACTTCGGCGGAAGATGCAGTGGAAACAGAGAGGGACATTGTGTCCAACCGTGTGGCTGTCCGCTATAATCCAAGGCGTGCCCTTGTGGGAGATACGGATAACGGTAAGGCACTGAAAGAACGAATTCAGGAGCTGAAACAGCTTTTGGATGCCTACAGAAAAGGCGTTATAAAGGAGAAAAAATAAGGAGACTAAGGAAAAATGGGTGGAATTTTTGGTGTTGCGTCAAAGTCTGATTGTGTAATGGATCTTTTTTTTGGAATTGATTATCACTCCCATCTGGGTACAAGAAGGGGCGGAATGACCGTTTATAGCAGGAGCAGTGGATTTAACCGCGTGATCCATAATATTGAGAACTCACCATTCCGTACCAAATTTGACAAAGATGTGGCAGAGATGGAAGGCAATCTTGGAATAGGCTGTATTTCTGACAATGAACCGCAGCCTCTTCTGGTGCGTTCCCATCTGGGAAATTTTGCAATTACAACAGTAGGCAAGATCAATAATATAGAAGCTTTGGTAGAGAAATGCTTCAAAGACGGGCATACCCATTTTCTGGAGATGAGCGGTGGCAGTGTGAATCCTACAGAGGTGACTGCAGCGCTGATCAATCAGAAGGATAGTATTGTTGAGGGAATCCGCTATGCACAGGAGATGATCGAGGGCTCTATGACCCTTCTTCTTATGACAGGGGAGGGCATTTACGCAGCACGCGACCGTTATGGAAGAACTCCTCTTGTAATCGGCAAGAAGGAAGATGCATGCTGTGCTTCTTTTGAAAGTCATGCCTACATTAATCTTGGCTATGAAGACCTGAAAGAGCTGGGACCTGGAGAGATTGATTTTATTACCCCGGAGGGAGCCCAGGTTCTGCAGAAGCCAGGAGACAAGATGCGAATCTGTTCTTTCCTCTGGGTATATTATGGATATCCAACCTCCACTTATGAGGGAGTAAATGTAGAGGAAATGCGTTACAAATGCGGTGATATTCTGGCAGGAAGAGATGCCGGAGAAGTGAATCCGGATCTGGTTGCAGGAGTACCGGATTCCGGTATTGCACATGCCATCGGCTATGCTAACCGCTCTGGTGTGCCGTTTGCCCGTCCGTTTATTAAATATACGCCCACATGGCCAAGATCTTTTATGCCGACCCAGCAGAGCCAGCGAAATCTTATCGCCAGAATGAAGCTGATCCCAGTACATAAACTGATCAAAGATAAAAGCCTCCTTATGATTGACGACTCTATCGTAAGAGGTACCCAGCTTCGTGAGACAACAGAATTCCTCTATAACAATGGTGCTAAGGAGGTTCATATCAGACCTGCCTGCCCGCCGCTTTTATATGGATGTAAGTACCTGAATTTCTCACGCTCTAAGTCAGAGATGGATCTGATCACAAGAAGGATCATTGCGAAACGTGAAGGGGACAATGTATCAGACAGGATTTTGCAGGATTATGCAAATCCGGATTCTACAAACTACAAAGAAATGCTGGAAGAAATCCGCAAGGAACTGAATTTTACATCCCTGAAATATCATCGTCTGGATGATCTGAAGAAGTCAATTGATATTGAACCGTGCAAGCTTTGCACTTATTGCTGGAACGGACAGGAATAAACAGGAGGTGACTGCCTGTGAAAAAGCACAACAAAGATGTACTAAAAGCAACGCTGTTTGCCCTGATTGCCATATTTATCATGATTGGAGCAGCGGGGCTTCTGTTTGCCGAACATAAGAAAAAAATTCAGAAGGAGCAGCAGAAGAAGGCTGCTATTGAGGCTTTGGAAAGGGTGCCCACAGTGACACCGACTCCAGTGGCTACAGCTACGCCCACACCGGAGCCTACGGCCACAGTGACACCGACTCCTGTGATCACCCGGGCACCGGCGTTCGTGGCAAATGATTATATGGGTACCTGGTACAGCAAGGATGGACTGGTGACACTGTCTATAGACGACCTTACCCTGAAGTCTGTTACTTTTACTTTTTCTCAGGCTGGTGACAATGCCGGCACTAAGGTTTCGGAAGCTTCGGATACTGCAAAAGTGGCTGGAAATGCAGCAAAGCTTTCCTTTACAGATTCCTGGGGAAACCAGGTGCGTGGAAATATGACCTTTGATCAGGGCAAACTTTATCTGCGCCTTAATACAGCTTCCCATGCAGAGGGTGCCGGGGTGACACCAAAGGTAGATGGGGTCCTTACAAGGGAGAAAGCCGCTTCTGTGACACAGGTACCTTCCGTGACTCCGGCTGATAATACAGATAAAATGGATCTCTCTTCCAGGGATTATATATTCCCGGACAGCAACAGCCGATACCTTACAGATGAGGATTTGTCAGGCTATTCATCTGACCAGCTGGAACTGGCGAAAAATGAGATTTATGCCCGACATGGCAGGAAATTTGTGACACAGAGAATTGCGGATTATTTTAACAGTAAATCCTGGTATAAGGGAACTGTGGAGCCGGAGACCTTTGATGCAGATACTTCTGTGTTTAATGAATATGAAGTCGCAAATATTCAGAAAATTGCAGATACGGAAGGAAAGCTTCGAAGTGAGGGAAAGTAACGGATATATGAAAAGTACTTTACGGAATGTTACGGGTGAACGGTAATAACTTTATTTATGGTATACAAAATGAGGGGGAAATCGCATCCCCCTCATTTTGTATCTGCTGTGTACCTTTACAATTACGGCATTTTTTTATTATCAGTACGCCCAACCAGATAGTCAATGCTGGTTTCATAATAATTTGCAAGGCGGATCAGCATTTCGATTGGAATGTTCCTGGAGCCAGTTTCGTAGTGGGAGTAGGAACGCTGGCTGATGTGAAGGATATCACTGATCTGCTTCTGGGACAGATCAGCGTCTGTCCGAAGGTCTTGAATTCTCTGAAATTTCATAGGTTCACCTCTTTTTCTTCTGTAGAGTCTGCAGGGACCAAATGTAACGAACAACGAAAACCGTCTGTCCCCGAATCCTTTCAGAAAGTATAAATCAGAACGAAATGCACTATTGCAATTCAGAGCAAAATGGGCTATAATGAATTTTGTATATCTTTTAATCATATCTTTTTTACTTTTATTCTTTTTTATTCCAGAGACACATTGAAATGGCAGAGCAGGTTCGCATATGGGGAAGAACTGTATCTGCAGAAAGGGATAAGATTGTTTGCAAGTGTTTTATCAGCGGCGATTTCAGGAATGGAAGTCTGCCCGGTTCAGGTGGAAGCTGATGTAAGCAGCGGTCTGCCTTGTTTTACTATGGTTGGATTTCCCAGCACCCAGGTGAAAGAAGCACAGGACAGAGTGCGCACAGCGTTAAAAAATAATGGGATCAGTCTGCCGCCTAAGAAGGTGACGGTGAATCTGGCACCTGCTGATCTGCGAAAAGAGGGGGCCGGTTTTGACCTGCCTGTGGCAGCAGCGGTGCTGGCAGCATCGGGATTTATAGAACCACAGCTTCTTCGGAATGTAATGGTGGTTGGCGAACTCAGTCTGAATGGGGAGGTAAGAAGTGTATCCGGAGTGTTGCCAAGAGTGATCCGGGCAAGGGAACTGGGATGCCGGTACTGTATCATTCCGTTTGAAAACCTGGCAGAAGGAGCTCTGGTGAAGGATATGAAAGTGGTCGGAGTTCAAAATATAAAAGAAGTTTTGAAGCTTGTCTCAGATCCGGATGCATTTGGAAAAGAAAATCAGTTTTCAGAGGAAAATTCAGAAGAGAATCAGGCAGAAGAGAGTCTGGTGGATTTCGGGGAAATCTGTGGTCAGGAGAGTGCCAGAAGAGCTGCTGAGATTGCAGTCAGCGGATTTCACAACATCCTGTTTATCGGCCCTCCGGGCACTGGGAAGACCATGCTTGCCAAAAGAATACCTACGATCATGCCCTCTCTTACTTTTGAGGAAAGCCTGGAGCTTACAAAAATCTACAGCATTGCTGGACTTTTAAGTCCAAAGAGACCATTAATTAAGGCAAGACCCTTTCGAAGTCCGCATCATACCAGTTCGTCTGCAGCTCTGGCTGGAGGCGGAAGAATCCCGGGTCCCGGTGAAGTGACCCTGGCTCACAGAGGCGTTCTGTTTCTGGATGAAATGCCGGAATTTGCAAGAGGCAGCCTGGAAGTGCTGCGACAGCCCCTGGAGGACAAGCAGATCCAGCTGTCAAGGGCAAGTGGAACGTATGTGTTTCCGGCGGGATTTATTTTGGTAGCAGCCATGAACCCCTGTCCCTGCGGCTATTATCCGGATATGAACAAATGCAGGTGCACACCTGGCGAGGTGAGTTATTATCTTCATAAGCTGAGCCAGCCCCTTCTGGAGCGGATCGATCTATGTGCAGATGTGCCGCCTGTTAATTTTTCCCAGATCTCAGAAGAAAAACCAGGAGAAAGTTCTGCCCTTATCCGGAAAAGAGTGGAAAAAGCCAGAAGAATACAGCAGAAACGCTACCAGAATGAGAAAATCTGTTTCAACGGAGAACTGTCCGGGAAGCAGATCCGGAAATACTGTGTGCTGACAGAGAATGCCTTTCAGGTGGCAAAAAATGCTTTTGAGCTTATGGAACTCAGTGCAAGATCCTATCACCGGATTCTGAAGGTTTCACGCACCATTGCGGATATGGAAGGAGAGGAACTGATACACACAAGACATGTTGCAGAAGCCCTTACTTACAAAGCATTTGATAAGAAGTACAGAAGCTGAATGAATTTATTCATAAAACCGCACACAGGGAGGTATTTTAGTATGGAAGCAATGCAGAAAATCAAATGTTTAACTATAGAGGATTCCAATTTTCCAGATCGTTTGAGAAAACTTTCCGGAATGCCCAAAAAATTGTACTACATCGGAAACCTGCCAGATCCGAAGAAGCCTGCTGCAGCAGTGGTAGGTGCTCGCATGTGCAGTCCTTATGGCAGATGTCAGGCATTTAAATATGCAAGAACCATGGCAAGCTACGGTGTGCAGATCATCAGTGGAATGGCAAGAGGGATTGATGCAGAGGGGCATAAAGGTGCACTGGATACGGACACTCCTACCTTTGCAGTACTGGGAAGCGGAGTGGACGTGTGTTATCCCAATTCCAACAGATGGCTTTATCAGCGGATTCTGGAAAAAGGCGGTGGGATTATCAGCGAGCTTCCCCCGGGCTCTCCGCCTGTGAACTGGGCGTTTCCGGCAAGAAACCGGATCATCAGCGGACTTTCCGATGCTGTTCTTGTGGTAGAAGCCAAGGAACAGAGCGGTTCCCTGATCACTGCAAACTTTGCCCTGGAACATGGACACAGTGTTTATGCCCTTCCGGGAGCTGTGACAGAGGAACTGAGCAGAGGCTGCAACAAACTGATCTTCGATGGTGCAGGAATCGCTTACAGCCCGGAAATCATGCTTATGGAATGGGGAATCGAGGCAAAAAACAGATCTCAAAATGTGGAAAAAAAGAAGTTGGGGCTTGCACCGGATTTGGATTTGGTGTATAGTGGTCTCGATTTACGACCTGAAAATCTGGATAATTTAATACGGAAAACCGGGTTTTCAGCATCAAAAGTCTGTGCTCTTCTGACAGAACTTCAGCTAATGGGGCTTGTGGGAGAGACAGGCAGACAATACTACAGAATATCAGGGGGATAATTTGTAGTGTATGTAGACTGAATACAAAGTAGGAGAGGTAGTATGGCTAAATATCTGGTGATAGTTGAGTCACCTGCAAAAGTAAAGACAATAAAGAAATTTCTTGGGGCAAATTATGAGGTAGAGGCATCTAATGGACATGTCCGTGATTTTCCCAAGAGTCAGTTTGGAATAGATGTGGAGAATGATTTCGAGCCGAAATATATAACCATCCGCGGTAAGGGGGAATTACTTGCCAAACTTCGCAAGGCAGCCAAAAAAGCTGATAAGATTTATCTTGCCACTGACCCTGACCGTGAAGGAGAAGCAATTTCCTGGCACTTGATGCAGGCTCTGAAAGAAGATCCGGATAAAATGCACCGAATCACTTTCAACGAGATCACAAAGACTGCTGTAAAGGATTCCCTGAAGCATGCACGAGGTCTGAATATGAATCTTGTAGATGCACAGCAGGCGAGAAGAATGCTGGACCGTATGGTGGGGTATACCATCAGCCCGCTTCTCTGGGCGAAAGTAAAGAGAGGCTTAAGTGCTGGCCGTGTGCAGTCTGTTGCACTTCGCATCATCTGTGACAGGGAGGAGGAGATTAATTCTTTTATCCCGGAAGAATACTGGAGCCTGAATGGTGAATTCCTTGTGGATGGCGAGAAAAAGCCTCTGGAGGCTAAATTCTACGGAACAGACAAGAAGATGGATATCCACAATAAAGCTGAGATGGATGAGATTCTTAAGGTTCTTGAGAACGAAGAATTTGAGATCTCTGAGGTGAAAAAAGGCGAGAGAATCAAGAATGCTCCGCTTCCTTTCACTACCAGTACCCTGCAGCAGGAGGCATCCAAAACACTGAATTTTTCCACCCAGAAGACTATGCGTCTGGCACAGCAGCTTTATGAGGGTGTTGACATCAAGGGCAACGGTACTGTAGGTGTGATCACATACCTTCGTACTGATTCTGTACGTATTTCTGACGAGGCAGATGCGGCAGCAAGAAGCTACATCAGCAGCCAGTATGGAGAAGAATATGTGTCAGAAACAGCCAAGACAGTGAAGAAGGGACAGAAGATCCAGGATGCTCATGAGGCTATCCGCCCAACTGATATCAGCCGTACACCTGTACAGATAAAAGAATCCCTTACACGAGATCAGTTCCGTTTGTATCAGCTGATCTGGAAGCGTTTTGCGGCCAGCCGTATGGCTCCTGCAAAGTATGAGACTACCTCTGTAAAAGTGGCTGGTGGAGATTATACGTTCACTGTGTCCGCTTCCAAGGTGGCATTTGACGGCTTCCTTTCGGTATATATGCAGGAAGAGGATATGAAGAAGGGAAATGTGTTAAGCCAGAGCCTGAGTAAAGGCATGAAGCTGAAGCTGAAAGAGTTAAAGCCGGAACAGCATTTTACCCAGCCGCCGGCACATTATACAGAGGCTTCCCTGGTAAAGACCATGGAGGAACTTGGAATCGGCCGTCCGAGTACTTATGCGCCGACCATCACCACCATTATCAGCCGCCGTTATGTTTCCAAGGAGCAGCGGAACCTTTATGTGACAGAGTTGGGTGAGGTGGTAAACAGTATTATGAAACAGGCGTTCCCAAGCATTGTGGACGTGAATTTCACGGCTACCATGGAGGGACTTCTGGACTGTGTGGAGAATGGTACTGTACAGTGGAAGACAGTAGTCCGGAACTTCTATCCGGATCTGAAACATGATGTGGATGCTGCCCAGGAAGAGCTGGAGAAAGTAGACATCCATGATGAAGAGACCGATGTGATCTGTGATAACTGTGGTCGTCATATGGTGATTAAATATGGTCCTCACGGACGTTTCCTTGCATGCCCGGGATTTCCGGAATGCCGCAATACCAAGCCTTACTATGAAAAGATTGGTGTAGCCTGCCCGAAGTGTGGTAAGGAAGTGGTGCTTAAGAAGACGAAGAAAGGCCGTAAGTATTACGGCTGTGAAGATAATCCGGAATGTGACTTTATGTCATGGCAGAAGCCGTCGGATAAGAAGTGTCCGGTGTGCGGAAGCTACATGGTGGAAAAAGGAAATAAACTGGTGTGCAGCCAGGAGACCTGTGGCTATGTAGAAGCCAGGCCGAAGGATGAAAAAGAAGATTAAGGTTGCTGTGAAGGGCGCGAGCAGTAACAAATTAAGGAATTTCCGGGGAAAATCCTCTGCAAGGCAGCTGTATTATGTTTTGCAGGGGATTTTTTAAATAAAAGCTCTATTACTTCCATTGTTTGATGAATAGTTTCAAAAACGTGATATTTTCAGAAAAGCTAAACAAAATTGAAAAATAGTAAAAAATAGCTTGTAAATAGTTTGAAAAACGTGTAATATTAGAATAACAGTTAAAGCCAGAGCATGTCTGAAAAGGCTTTCTGCAAAGTGGAGCGTACAGATTGCGGGAATGATTTTTTTAACAGGCTCTCATGTAACAAAAGCGAAGGGAGGACAAAATGAGCGTTCAGTTACTTGATAAAACAAGAAAAATCAATAAACTTCTCCATAACAGCAGTTCCAGCAAGGTGGTTTTTAATGATATCTGCCAGGTTCTGATGGATACTTTAAGTTCTAATATCCTGGTTCTCAGCAAGAAAGGCAAGGTGCTTGGTGTAAGTTTTTGCCCGGGAGTTGAGGAAATCCGGGAACTGATAGCTGATGAGGTGGGCGGTCATGTTGACCCTCTGCTGAATGAGCGCTTTTTAGGAGTATTATCCACCAAAGAGAACGTGAATCTCCAGACACTTGGCTTTGAGCATGTTTCCAGCAGCTATCAGGGAATCATCAATCCTATTGATATTGCAGGAGAACGTCTTGGAACGGTGTTTATGTACCGCAAGGATCGTCCATACGATATTGAGGATATTATTGTCAGTGAATACGGCACCACAGTTGTAGGTCTTGAGATGATGCGAGCTGTACATGAAGAGAATGCTGAGGAAGACCGAAAGAAACAGGTTGTGAAATCTGCTTTTAACACACTTTCTTTCTCTGAACTGGAAGCTATCATCCATATTTTTGATGAGCTTGACGGAGATGAGGGAATTCTTGTTGCCAGCAAGATTGCAGACAGAGTAGGTATTACCAGATCAGTAATCGTAAATGCACTCCGCAAGTTCGAGAGCGCGGGCGTTATTGAGTCCCGGTCATCCGGTATGAAGGGAACCTATATCAAGGTTCTCAATGAAGTGATCTTTGATGAATTAGAAGAGATTAAGGCCCAGAGAAATAAAAAGGCCTGAGTGAATTCAATAAATAATAAACAAGTGTACAGAAGAACTGTTTTCTTTCGAACGTGTTTGAAAAAGGCTTTCTGCAAATTATGAAATGCAGATTGCGGGAATGATTTTTCAAACACGCTCTGGAGGGCAGTTCTTTTTTTGTGTGTAACAGGAAATTTCATTGGAATTCACTATTACACCAAAAAGTTTTAACGGTCAGGCTTCAAAAGCGGCGAAACAAAAAAATCAGAAAATTTTTAAAGTGAGAAAACAAGAGAAAAAAAGAGCATAAAAGAGAATAAAACAGAATATACTTAAAAATGCAACTATGAAAAGAGTTGCACAAATAACGATAATTCAATAATATAATGGACAGTGATTAGCACTCAGCAATAATGAGTGCTAGCAAGGAAAAGAAAAGCAATTCTAAAGGAGGACATAGATCATGAAATTAGTTCCATTAGGCGACAGAGTTGTATTAAAACAGTTAGAAGCAGAAGAGACAACAAAATCCGGTATCGTTCTTCCAGGACAGGCACAGGAGAAACCACAGCAGGCAGAAGTAATCGCAGTAGGACCTGGCGGAGTTGTTGACGGCAAAGAAGTGAAAATGGAAGTTACTGTAGGCGACAAGGTTATCTATTCCAAATATTCAGGAACAGAGGCTAAGCTTGACGGTGAAGAGTATATCATCGTAAAACAGAGCGATATTCTTGCAATTGTGAAATAAGACATAACCTTATAAATAACTTGAAATCAGGAGGATGATTCATTATGGCAAAAGAGATTAAATATGGCGCAGAAGCCAGAACAGCATTAGAGGCTGGTGTAAATAAACTTGCTGATACCGTAAGAGTAACACTTGGACCGAAAGGAAGAAACGTAGTACTTGATAAACAGTTTGGTGCTCCACTTATCACAAACGATGGTGTTACAATCGCAAAAGAGATCGAGCTTGAGGATGCTTTCGAGAACATGGGAGCTCAGCTGATAAAGGAAGTTGCATCCAAGACAAACGATGTAGCTGGTGACGGTACTACAACTGCTACTGTACTTGCTCAGGCAATGGTTCACGAAGGAATGAAGAACCTGGCAGCAGGTGCTAACCCGATCGTTATGAGACGCGGTATGAAGAAAGCTACAGATGCTGCTGTAGAAGCAATTAAGAACATGAGCCAGAAAGTAAGCGGAAAGAAACAGATCGCAAACGTTGCATCTATTTCCGCCGGAGATAAAGAAGTCGGAGAACTTGTTGCAAATGCAATGGAGAAAGTTTCCAACGACGGTGTTATTACTGTAGAAGAGTCCAAGACCATGCACACAGAGCTTGACCTTGTAGAAGGTATGCAGTTTGACCGTGGATATATTTCCGCATACATGTCCACTGATATGGAGAAGATGGAAGCAAACCTTGAGGATCCATATATTCTGATCACAGACAAGAAAATCTCCAACATTCAGGAAGTTCTTCCGCTGCTGGAGCAGATCGTACAGGCTGGAGCAAAACTTCTTATCATCGCTGAGGATGTTGAGGGTGAGGCTCTTACCACTCTGATCGTAAACAAATTAAGAGGAACCTTCCAGGTAGTAGCTGTAAAAGCTCCTGGCTATGGTGACAGAAGAAAAGAAATGCTTCAGGATATCGCAATTCTGACAGGTGGTACTGTAATTTCTGACGAGGTAGGTCTTGAACTGAAAGATGCTACAATGGCTCAGTTAGGACGTGCAAAATCTGTTAAAGTTGCAAAAGAGAATACTGTTATTGTCGATGGTATGGGAGATAAAGAAGCAATTGCCAATCGTGTTGCCCAGATCCGTGCTCAGATTGAGGAGACAAAATCTGATTTCGACAGAGAGAAGCTTCAGGAAAGACTTGCAAAACTTGCAGGCGGTGTAGCAGTGGTTCGTGTTGGTGCAGCTACTGAGACTGAGATGAAAGAAGCAAAACTTCGTATGGAAGATGCTCTTGCAGCTACCAGAGCAGCTGTTGAAGAAGGAATCATTGCAGGAGGCGGTTCTGCATATATCCACGCTTCCAAAGAGGTTGCAAAACTTGCGGCAGATCTTGAGGGAGATGAGAAGACTGGTGCAAACATCATCCTGAAAGCACTGGAAGCTCCGCTGTTCCGTATTGCTGCTAATGCAGGTCTTGAAGGTGCAGTTATCATCAACAAAGTAAGAGAGTCTGAGCCAGGTGTTGGTTTTGATGCTCTGAACGAGAAATATGTAAACATGGTAGACGAGGGAATCCTTGATCCTGCAAAGGTTACAAGAAGTGCTCTTCAGAACGCAACAAGTGTTGCTTCTACTCTGCTTACAACTGAGTCTGTTGTTGCAAATATCAAAGAAGATACTCCGGCAATGCCAGCTGGCGGTCAGGGTATGGGAATGATGTAATTTCCGGCAGCGGAAAACAGAACGGAAAATCCATGAAAGGATTTTTGAAGGTATAATTCAGAACTCATAAGGGTCGGTGTCAAAGACGCTGGCCCTTTTGCATTCAATAAAAGTCATTTTTTACAGTAACTGTGTACTGTTACTGTTCACTGGTAACGTTCCGCGAGGCGTTTTTTGTGAACAAAGTTCACAGAAAACCCGAGAATTGCGGCGCGAAATCATGCGAATGCATGATTTCTGTGCATCGCGAAGCGCGTTACTGTGAACGGAGTGAACAGTAACTGTGTACTGGCAATATTCCGCGTTTTATCAGGAACGATGTTCACAGGAAAACTTTTGTGTGTTATACTTAAAACAACATGCCGGCTGGCAAAAAAACAAAGGAGAATTGTAATATGAGCGATTTGTATTCTGAGCTGCTTGTAAAAAAAGAGCGGACCGCAAAGGACAGGCTGGTAAAAGGCAGTATCATTGCACTGATCGTGCTTCTGGTACTCGCAGGACTGTTTATTATGCCTCCGCTTCTGATCGCGGCAATTGTACTGGGAGTCTGTGCCTATCTTTTTATTTTTCCAGGAACTGATCTGGAATTTGAGTACTTGTTTGTAAACGGAGAACTTGACATTGACAAGATCATGGCAAAGTCCAAGCGAAAAAGAGTAAAAAGCCTGAATATTACAGAATGTGATATTATGGCACCCCTTAATTCACACAGAATGGACTATTACAACAGCAACCAGAAGCTGAAGGTACAGGATTTTTCCTCCGGAAATCCGGAACATAAGCGTTTTGCAATTGTCTGCCGCGATGGCGCAGACACCTGCAAAGTAATTATTGAGCCAGATGAAATATTGGCAAAAACCATGAGAAATACTGCTCCGAGCAAAGTATTTTTAGATTAATTTACTAGATTGACACACTTTTAGTTTTTTGCTACACTAATCTACAAACCAAAGACACAATAAGACAAGGGAGGAAAAGCAATGGGTACTATCATTGGTGAAGGCATTACTTTCGACGACGTCCTTTTAGTTCCGGCGTACTCCAAAGTAATCCCGAATCAAGTTGACGTTTCAACTTACCTTACAAAGAAGATTAAACTGAACATTCCCATGATGAGTGCAGGAATGGACACCGTTACTGAGTACAATATGGCGATTGCCATGGCACGTCAGGGAGGTATCGGTATCATTCACAAGAACATGTCTATCGAGGCGCAGGCAGAAGAGGTGGACAAGGTTAAGCGTTCTGAGAATGGTGTTATCACAGATCCATTTTTCTTATCTCCGGAACATACATTGAAGGATGCCAATGACTTAATGGCGAAATTCCGTATTTCCGGTGTCCCGATCACAGAAGGCAAGAAGCTGGTAGGTATTATTACCAACCGTGATCTGAAGTTTGAGACAGATTTCAGCAAGAAGATCAAAGAGTCCATGACATCTGAGGGACTGATCACAGCCAAAGAAGGTATTACACTGGAAGAGGCGAAAGAGATCCTTGCGAAATCCCGTAAAGAGAAATTACCCATTGTAGATGATGATTTTAACTTAAAAGGACTTATCACCATCAAGGATATTGAGAAACAGATCAAATATCCTCTGGCTGCCAAAGATGAACAGGGACGTCTTCTCTGTGGAGCTGCTGTTGGTATTACCGCCAACGTGCTTGCCCGTGTAGACGCACTTGTGAAGGCAAATGTTGATGTCATCGTTGTTGATTCTGCTCATGGTCATTCTGAGAATATCCTCCGTGCTGTACGAGAGATCAAGGCTGCATATCCGGAGCTGCAGGTTATCGCAGGAAACGTTGCCACAGGAGCCGCTACTAAGGCTCTGATCGATGCTGGTGTAGATGCAGTTAAGGTCGGAATCGGACCTGGCTCTATCTGTACCACCCGTGTAGTTGCAGGTATTGGTGTACCGCAGATCACAGCAGTCATGGATTG
>OGYI01001205.1_pt1 | contig 26576 bp, 23 predicted proteins | sample 1576521 | NCBI WGS metagenome assembly OGYI01 (sample SAMEA3541484, study PRJEB24748) | human gut metagenome | biome: human gut; feature: human-associated habitat; material: faeces | place: China | collected 2012
AATGAAATTTGAATTAACGTTCAAGGTTGTTTTGTTATTCAGTTATCAAGGTTTTGTGTCGTTCTTTTTTTATGACACAACTTCTTTATTCTATCATACTCAGAAGTCTTTGTCAAGAACTTTTTTAATTTATTTTTTAATGTTTTGTTGCTTTTCTTGAGCAACTCATACATTCTATCATATTCTCATTTATCTGTCAAGCACTTTTTTACTTTTCTTCTTTATTTTCCAAATAAGAGTGAAAAATATTACGGAGAAGGAGGGATTTGAACCCTCGCACCGCGCGAACGATCTACACCCTTAGCAGGGGCGCCTCTTCAGCCACTTGAGTACTTCTCCATAATGCCTAAATAAATGAAAATATTCAATTCCGTTGCACAGTAATGCACAACGCTTTATTATATTATCAAAAAGACTGCCTAAAGTCAAGTCTTTTTTTAATTATTTTTTCCATTTTTCTTTTGCAGTCTCATAAAGGTTATTTCCATCTTTATCTATAACTACAATAACAGGTAGATTCTCGATTTCTAATTTACGGATTGCCTCTGTGCCAAGATCATCGTAAGCAACTACATCTGCTTTTTTAATACATTTAGAAAGTAATGCACCTGCTCCACCTACCGCTGCAAAGTATACTGCACCATTTTTCTTCATGGCCTCTATAACTTCCGGAGAACGCTTTCCTTTTCCTACCATGCCCTTTAATCCCTTATCAAGCATTTCTGGAGTATACTTATCCATACGACTGCTTGTAGTCGGACCTGCAGAACCGATAATCTGTCCTTCTCTTGCCGGACTTGGTCCAAGATAATACAGAACATTCCCATTGAGCTCTATTGGTAATGCTTCCCCTTTATGCATACTTTCATACATTCTTTTATGCGCTGCATCTCTGGCAGTATAAATAATTCCAGACAGATATACATAGTCCCCTGCTTTTAAAGTATTGATATCTTCTTCAGAAAGTGGAACCTGAATTGTTCTATTCATAACTGTATACCTCCCCTTATAAACTTCTTACTGCGTGACGATTTACATGACAGCACATATTAACAGCAACAGGCAGACCTGCAATATGTGTAGGATACGTATTAATATTTACAGCTAATGCCGTAACAGTTCCTCCAAGTCCCGCTGCACCAATTCCAAGAGCATTGACTCTTTTAAGGACATCCTCTTCCATTGCTTTTATAGAAGGAAGATCAGAATGTGTTCCTACAGGTCTTGTCAATGCCTGCTTCGCCATGAGAGCTGCTTTTTCAAAGGTACCGCCAATACCAACACCAACTACAACAGGGGGGCATGCATTAGGCCCTGCATCCTGTACAGCAGATACAATAGCATTCACTGCGCCTTCCATACCATCTGCCGGCTTAAGCATAAATACTCTGCTCATATTTTCGCTTCCAAATCCCTTCGGTGCTACGGTAAGCTTAATATTTTCTCCTGGAACGATACTGTAATGAATAACCGCAGGTGTATTATCTTTTGTATTTTCTCTGATAAAAGGATCATTTACTACTGACTTACGCAGATATCCTTCTACATATCCGTCATGTACACCTTTATTGATAGCATCTGCGAGAGAACCTCCCTCAATATGTACATCCTGTCCTACTTCCGCAAAAACGACAGCCATTCCAGTATCCTGACAGATTGGTATCTGTTCTTCTCCTGCAATAGCAAGATTCTCTTTCAACTGATTAAGAATCTGGCAGCCAAGAGGATTCTCCTCCTGGTCTGCCGCTTTATACAAAGCATTCTTCATATCATCGGAAAGATAGTAATTAGCTTCTATACACATTTCTTTTATGTTTCTGGAAATTTCGTCTACATGAATTGAACGCATCTTTTTACCTCTTATATTCAATGACATAACAACTGTGAAAAGCATTCTTATTAATCATTAAGAAAGCTTCTTTATATTTCTTCCTGTGTTACTTCTTTCTCTGTGGATTGAGGCTCTGCTTCATCCTCTTCTACTTCTGCAAAATCCTCTTCCTCTTCAAATCTGACTTTTGCAACGCTGGCAACTTTAATACTGCTTTCTGAATCAATATTAATAAGTTTTACACCGGAGGTATTTCTGCCAATAACAGAAATCGAATCACTCTTCATCCGAATCACAATACCTTCTGTAGTAATCAGCATAATTTCTTCTTCCGGCTTAATTGTCTTCACACCGACAACATATCCTGTCTTGTCGGTGATCTTATAACATCTTAAACCTTTTCCACCACGATGCTGTACGGTAAATTCATCAAGAGGTGTTCGTTTACCCATACCTTTTTCAGATACGATCAATAAATCATCACCTTCAGAACGAATCTGCATTCCAACAACTTCATCTGTATCACCAAGATTCATTCCGATCACACCCATAGAAACTCTTCCGGTTTCTCGTACATCCTGGAGTTTAAATCGGATACACTGTCCCTCTTTTGATACAAGGAAAATATCCTCATTCTCATCTGTCTGCTTTACTTCAATCAGTTCATCGCCTTCTCGCAGGGAGATTGCTGCCAGACCGTTCTTTCGAATATTCTTATACTCATCAAATCCTGTTTTCTTTACAAGACCGTTTCTTGTAGCCATAACGAGGTAATGCTGTTTACCGTCTTCTAATAACGGGATGATCGCTGTAATCTTTTCTTCCGGCTGAAGCTGAAGAAGATTGATAATATTCACTCCTCTTGCCGTTCTTCCTGATTCCGGAATCTCGTATCCTTTGAGACGATATACACGACCTTTATTGGTAAAGAACATAATATAATTATGGGTACTTGTCATAAATAAATCTTCGATATGATCTTCATCAATGACATTCATACCACGTATTCCCTTACCACCACGATTCTGACTGTGGAAGTTATCCGGTGTCATACGCTTAATATATCCCAGTTTGGAGAAAGTAATAATCGCATCTTTTCTTGGAATCAATGCCTCATCACTTAAATCTTCCATATCCATCTCGATGGATGTTCTTCTGTCATCACCATATTTATCACGAATAAGAAGTATTTCTTCTCGGATTACTCCTAAAAGAACCTTTTCATCTGCAAGAATCGCTTCTAATTCCGCAATCTTTTTCTCAAGTTCATCATATTCGTTCTGAAGCTTTTCTCTCTCTAAACCTGTCAATGCACGAAGACGCATATCTACAATTGCCTGTGCCTGTGCCTGTGAGAATTCAAAACGTCTCATCAGATTATCTCTTGCTTCAGAAACATTCTTAGAGGCACGTATGATTTCTATCACTTCGTCAATATGGTCTAATGCTTTTAAAAGACCTTCTAAAATATGCGCTCTTTCTTTGGCTTTATTCAGCTCATATCTCGTTCTTCTTGTGACAACATCCTTCTGATGATCCAGATAATGTACAAGCATTTCTTTTAAGTTAAGAACCTTTGGCTGATTATCTACAAGCGCAAGCATGATGACTCCAAAAGTATCCTGAAGCTGTGTATGTTTAAATAACTGCTTTAATAATACATTGGCATTCACATCTTTACGTGTCTCAATACAGATGCGCATACCGCTTCTATCAGATTCATCTCGTAATTCTGTGATTCCATCTACTCTCTTTTCTTTTACTAAATCAGCAATCTTTTCAATTAAACGTGCCTTATTCACCATATATGGAAGCTCGGATACAATAATTCTTTGCTTTCCATTCTTCATTGGCTCAATATTTGTCACCGCACGTACTTTAATCTTGCCTCTTCCCGTACGGTAGGCCTGGTCAATACCCTTTCGTCCAAGAATAGCTGCCCCTGTCGGGAAGTCCGGTCCTTTTACGATTTCTAAAAGCTCATCAATATCCGTCTCTCTGTCTTCCTGTACCTGATTATCAATAATCTTTACGACACCGTCGATCGTTTCTCTTAAGTTATGCGGCGGGATATTCGTTGCCATACCTACGGCAATTCCCTGTGCTCCATTTACAAGAAGATTTGGAAACCTTGATGGAAGAATACTTGGTTCTTTTTCTGTCTCATCAAAGTTCGGTACAAAATCAACCGTATCTTTGTAAATGTCCGCTGTCATTTCCATGGAAATCTTAGATAATCTTGCCTCTGTATAACGCATGGCAGCTGCGCCATCACCGTCCACAGAACCAAAGTTTCCATGACCATCCACTAGTGGATAACGAGTAGACCAGTCCTGTGCAAGATTAACTAATGCACCATAAATAGAACTGTCACCATGAGGGTGATATTTACCCATTGTATCACCGACGATACGAGCACACTTTCTGTGAGGCTTATCCGGTCCGTTATTCAACTCAATCATAGAATAAAGAATTCTTCTTTGCACCGGCTTTAAACCATCTCGTACATCTGGAAGAGCTCTGGATACAATTACACTCATAGCATAATCTATATAAGATTTTTCCATGGTATTCTTTAAATCCACCTCATGGATTTTATCAAAAATATTACTATCGTCCATTCTATCCTCCTGTTAGATATCCAGATTCTGTACATACTTTGCATTGGCTTCGATAAATTCTCTACGTGGTTCTACACGATCTCCCATGAGAGTATCAAATGTCATATCCAATTCGGAAGCTGCATCATCATCCATATTTACGCGTAATAAAATTCTCTTTTCCGGATCCATCGTTGTCTCCCATAACTGAGATGCATCCATCTCACCAAGACCTTTATATCGCTGGATCTTATTGTTTCCGTCTCGTCCGATATCCGTCAGTATTGTATTTAACTCTTCATCACTGTAGGCATACCACACCTTTTTATTCTTCTCCACTTTATACAGTGGCGGCTGTGCCAGATATACATGACCTTCTTTAATAAGCTCTGGCATAAAACGATATAAAAATGTAAGCAATAATGTTGCGATATGCGCACCGTCTACATCGGCATCCGTCATAATAATGATCTTATTATATCTAAGCTTTGTAATATCAAAGTCTTCATGGATTCCTGTTCCAAATGCTGTGATCATCGCACGTATCTCATTATTCACAAGAATCTTGTCAAGTCTTGACTTTTCTACATTCAAAATCTTTCCACGCAATGGAAGAATGGCCTGCGTTGCACGACTTCTTGCTGTTTTCGCTGAACCGCCCGCAGAATCTCCCTCTACGATATAGATTTCACAATTCTTTGGATCTTTATCTGAACAGTCTGCCAGCTTGCCCGGAAGGCTCATTCCATCAAGCGCAGACTTTCTTCTCGTTAAATCTCTTGCCTTTCTTGCTGCTTCTCTTGCTCTTTGTGCAAGTACCGCTTTCTCGCAGATTATCTTTGCAACATTTGGATTCTGCTCTAAGAAATAAGTAAGCTGCTCACTTACTACACTGTCAACTGCACCACGTGCTTCACTATTTCCAAGCTTCTGCTTTGTCTGACCTTCAAACTGCGGCTCAGGAATCTTGATGCTGACAATCGCAACCAAGCCCTCCCTGATATCATCACCGGTAAGATTCTGCTCATTATCCTTTAATAACTTATTCTTTCTTGCATAATCATTAAATGTCTTTGTAAGCGCACTTCTAAAACCGGCCAGATGTGTTCCACCTTCCGGCGTTGTAATATTATTTACAAAACTGTAAACACCTTCGTTATAAGAATCATTATGCTGTAAGGCAACTTCTACGAATACATCGCCCTTCTTTCCCTCACAGTAAATTACTTCAGAATAGAGCACTTCCTTACTTTTATTCAGATATTCTACATATTCGCGGATGCCGCCTTCATAATGGAACGTCATGGAAACTTCTTCTTCTGGTCTTCGGTCTGTAAGAACAATCTTTAAATCCTTTGTTAAAAATGCCATCTCACGAAGACGCTGTTTTAACACTGCAAAATCGAAAACAGTCTCTTCGAAAATAGTCGGATCCGGAAGAAAACGTACCTCTGTACCTCTTCTATCTGTATCTCCTACTACTTTCAACGGATACATAACCTTTCCACGTTCATATCTCTGACGGTAAATCTTTCCTTCATGGAAAATATCTACTTCAAGCCATGTGGACAGCGCATTAACAACAGACGCACCTACTCCATGTAATCCGCCGGATACTTTGTATCCTCCACCACCAAACTTTCCTCCTGCATGAAGGATGGTAAACACAACTTCTACTGCTGGAATTCCCTTTTTCTTGTTAATTCCTACAGGAATACCACGACCATTATCTCTGACCGTAATAGAATTATCTTCATTGATGTACACCTCTACTGTATTACAAAATCCAGCTAATGCTTCATCAACTGCATTATCTACAATCTCATATACCAGATGATGGAGGCCCTTGGATGAAGTACTGCCAATGTACATACCAGGCCTTTTCCGTACTGCTTCAAGACCTTCTAAAATCTGTATTTGATCCGCACCATATTCCTGCCCCGCAGAAATCTGTTCTTCACTCATAATTCAACCTCCTGTCAAAACTTAATCAAATAATTATACCATAAATATTGCCATTTATTCAACTTCTTAAACCAAACCCTCTGTTTTTTCTTCCTGTACACGCCCCTCTGTCACACGAAATACCTTGTCCAGTGAGATACGGCTGTTAACAAAATCATCCAGTCCTGTACATGAGATCAGTGTCTGTATATCCTGAATACTTTCCAACAGCCATGACTGCCTTCCAGCATCTAATTCTGATAATACATCATCAAGAAGTAAGATTGGTTTTTCTCCTGTTACCTGCTCGATCAATCGGATCTCCGATAATTTTAATGACAGTGCTGCCGTTCTTTGCTGTCCCTGCGAACCAAACTTACGAATGTCGATCCCTCCGACCTTAAAACGAAGATCATCCCTGTGTGGACCTGCTGTTGTTGTACCGGAGGATATATCTTTATTCCTTCTTGAATATAACTGCTCTCTGAATTCCTCCGCAGAAACATTTTTCTCATACTCTACTTTCATCTGCTCTTTTCCACCGGTAAGCTGACTATGAATTCTTGCCATCATCTCATCAAGAAATTGTACAAATTCTTCTCTTTTTTTTATGAGAAACTGTCCTGCTGTCAAAAGCTGTTCGTCCCATCCATCCAATGTTTCGATTAATGCAGGATAGAGATTAATCTGTTTTAAAAGATTATTCCGCTCATTTAAAATCTTATTATAAGCAATCAATTGCTGCAGATATCCCTTGTCAATCTGACTTAATTCCATATCAAGAAACCGCCTTCTTCCAGCCGGACCTTCTTTTATGATTGATAAATCTTCCGGTGAAAAAAAGACGATGTGCATCATTCCAAGAAGTTCTCCTGAACGTCGTACCGGCACACCATCTACCGCAATCCCTTTATTCTTATTTTTCTTTAAATGAACATCTAAGCGATGGGATAACGAATCTTTCTGAAAAAAAAGACGAATATGTGCCTCGTCCTCTCCAAAACGAATCAATTCTTTATCTCTGCTTCCTCTGTGAGATCTGGAAGTTCCACTTACATAAATAGATTCTAAAAGATTCGTCTTCCCCTGTGCATTATCTCCAAAAAAAATATTTACTCCAGGAGAAAACTCCACTTTAACCGAATCAAAATTTCTGTAATTATTTAATTCAATCAATTCTACAAACATGGAGTCCTCCCATATATTTATTTTACTACTTGTACTTCGTCGCCTTCAAATTCAAAAACATCACCGTCATAAAGCTTTCTACCTCTTCTGGTTTCCACTTCACCATTAACGGTCACCTGGCCATCCTGAATCAGCATCTTTGCATCAATTCCTGATGATACGATACCAGCTGCCTTCATAGCCTGTCCCAGTTTAATAAATTCATCTCTTAATTTTAATTCCATATTCTTTCTTAAAATTCCTTTCTCATTATGTCCGTCACTCGCGAACAAGTTCGTTAAAATTTATACATTACTGTTACTTACATTGATTGGTAAGATCAGATACAGATAAGAAGATGTCTCATCTCTTATAATACAAGGGGCAATAGAGTTCATCAAATATATTGTAACTTCTTCTTCATCAATTACTCGAAGAGCATCTACCAAAAACTTTGGATTAAATCCAATCACGATATCTTTACCCTCTTTACTAATTGAGATCTGATCTTTCATAGAACCAATCTGTGAAGAGATCATAAGATTCATCTGTTCATTTTCAATTTTAAGAATAATCGGCTTCTTATCTGATTCTTTTACAAATAAAGTGGAGCGGTCAAGACAACGCAATAATTCCATTTTATTGATTGTCAACTTTGTTTCGTAATCATTAGAAAGCATTTGTCCGATATTATAAAACTTACCTTCTAATAATCGTGAAACTACCTTTGTATCACCAAACTCAAATAAAATGTGCTTATCTGTTAAATATAAATTCACTGTATCTTTTGCTTCACCAGGAAGAATTTTACTAACTTCAGATAAAGTTTTACCTGGAACAATAACTTCCATTTTTGAATAAGATTCCTGAAGCTCAATATTACGAACAGAAATTCTATGTCCATCAAGGGAAGTTACGGTCAGTTTATTATTTTCAATACTTAAAAGTTCACCTGTCATCAATTTATTATTTTCATTATCCGATACGGAAAAAATTGTCTGTCTGATAACTTCTTTTAAGTCAAACTGAGAAAGAGTAATTTTATTTTCTTTTTCAATTTCTGGTAAGTGAGAGAAATCATCTCCCTTTCTTCCCATGATACTGCATTGAATCTGTTCACATTCAATATTTGTCTTTCCGGCTTCATCCGTTTCGATATAAACATCATTATCAGGAATCTTTTTGATGATCTCTGAAAAGATTTTTGCTTCAAGTGCAATCTTACCAGGTTCAAGAATTGTTCCCTGAATTACTGTTTCTATGCCAAGTTCTGTATCATTGGCAGTTAATTTAATGCAGTCATCAAATGCTTCAATAAGGATACATTGGAGAATTTCCATTGTTGTCTTATTGGACACAGCTTTCGATACGGTATTTACACCGTATAAAAATTGATTCTTAGGGCATGTTATCTTCATAAATGTGTATAACTCCTTTCGGTGTGAAATATATATAAATATAATAAGTTATCCGCAGTAGTAGTAGTAGGGGGTGTTAGGGATGTGAATAAGTGGTAAGAGGCCGATAATACAAGGATTTTCGAAAAGGATAACTATGAGGATAAGTGTGTGAATAAAAAAATAGTTATCCACATAGAAAAAAGTCCACAAAAGTTATCCACATCCATCCACAGGCAATTCACATCGAATCTGAATAGAATGTGGAAAAAAATAAAGGATAGTCTCCAGCGTTGTGAAGACACCTTTATTTTCTGTTTCTTCTATATAAATGCCTACGTTGGCGGGTTCAATTTTTTAATGATAATATCAAGGTTGCTTTTTAATGTTTCGTCGGTTTCGAGCATCTTATTGATTTTATCGTGTCCATGGATAACTGTAGTATGGTCACGATTTCCCATAATCTTTCCGATATTCTGGAGAGAATAATCGGTATATTTTCGGGAAAGGTACATACATATCTGACGAGGATTCGCAATTTCCTTATTTTTCTTCTTGGATATGATGTCAGATACAGAAATATTGTAATGTTCTGCGACAACGTCCATAATTAGCTGCGGTGTTACTTCTTTTTGACATTCGATGGTGTCTTTTAAAGCGTTTTCAGCTAATTCTAAGGTAACAGGCTTCTTTTCAAGATTTGCAAAAACAAAAATTTTATTTAAAGCGCCCTCCAATTCACGAATATTGGAATTGATGTTCGTAGCGACATACTGCATAACTTCCGGATCAATATCAAGACGTTCTAATTCGGCACGTTTTTTTAAGATGGCCATCTTTGTCTCATAATCAGGTGGCTGAATATCTGCAGTGATTCCCCATTCAAAACGAGATCGCAGACGTTCTTCTAAAGTAGCAATCTCTCTTGGATGTTTATCGGAAGAAATGACAATCTGTTTTTTTGCTTCGTGAAGCTCGTTGAATGTATGGAAAAATTCTTCCTGAGTACTTTCTTTTCCTATTATAAACTGTATATCATCGATCAACAGGACATCAATATTACGATATTTGTCGCGAAATTCTTTATTTTTATCATGTTTTAAGGAATCGATCAGCTCATTTGTAAACTTTTCGGAAGTGACGTATAAAACACGCAGATCCGGACGATTATTAATAATATGATGAGCGATGGAATGCATCAAATGTGTTTTTCCAAGACCGGCTCCTCCATATAAAAAGAGAGGATTGTATGCTCCGCCGGGTGATTCGGCTACAGCAACGGAAACGGCATGGGCCATCTTATTGGTAGGACCTACGACAAAGGTATCAAAAGTATATCTTGGATTTAAATTACCAATATATTCTGCAGGAACAGTAACTTTTGCTGGTTCAGGCTGCGATGCTGCAGAATTGGAGTCGGTAAAAAGAATTTTAAATTGTTTTCCAGTAACCTGTTCTATTGCCATAGAAAGGTAAATGTCATAGTATTTATGCTTTATAAATTCGATACCACGTGGTCCTCGTACCATAAAAAAAGTGATACTGTCATCCGAAATTGTCTGAATAGTTAGTGGTTGTATCCAAGTATTCACGGCAACTTCGGAAATTTCATGCTCTTTTACGAGAATATTTAGAATTTCTTGCCATTTTGACTCAATTAATTCCTTCATTGTTAACTCCATTCTGGTTTAATATGTTGAACTGTCTGAACAAAAAATAAGCAGAGTTCGAGACGGCTCGGCTTTTAGTATAAGTGTATAACAGAACCCACATTTTTTCAATATACGAATGTTGAAAAAATGTGGATAACTTATTGTGGATAACTGAGAAAAATGCTGTTTTTTTAAAGAAAAAAAAGAAAAGTAACAAAATGTGGATAACTAAAACGAATTTATACACATCGAAAATTGCAAGAGAAAAAAAGCTTTTGACGAATTTACAGGATGGATATTGTGAATATTTTTAAAGTTATGCACAAGTTATGCACAAAATGTGGATAACTCGTGCATAACTTCTGATTTTGATGTGCAAAAAATTAAAAATCCGGATTTAATAAGAAAATACGCAGGAATTGCTTGACTTAGAGGACGTTTTTCAATATAATAGGAGTGATGTTTTTCAACAAGACAGGTATAATATTCGTTAAGGAGGTGGCTTTCGCATGAAGATGACATTTCAGCCAAAGAAAAGACAGAGATCTAAAGTTCATGGATTTAGAAAAAGAATGAGTACTGCTAACGGCAGAAAAGTATTAGCTAGAAGAAGAGCAAAAGGAAGAAATAAATTATCAGCTTAGGTCGCAGTGATGTGGCCTTTTCTTTTCTCATTTGATTGTTTGGAAAGTTGAGAAAGTTAAGTGAATGAATTTAAGTCTTTAAGAAAGAATTGGGAATTCCAGGCGGTATATCGTAACGGTAAGTCTAAGGCGAATCGTTGTTTCGTAATGATAGTAAAGAAGAATGACGCATCTTCTAACCGTATAGGAATTTCTGTAAGTAAAAAAGTAGGAAACAGTATTGTCCGCCACAGAGTAACCAGAGTAATCAGAGAGGTTATGCGTCTTCACTGGAAAGAGATTAAGAGTGGCTATGACATTGTAATCGTGGCACGCCCGTCAGCGAAAGAGTCTGACTATGGGAAGTTTGAAAGTGCCATTTTTCATTTGTTGAATTTACATCATTTATTATTAGAAGACGATGATTTGGAATGAAAATTATTTTTATTAAAATAATAAGATTTTATCAGAAATATCTGTCGGCTCTTAAAGGAAGAGCGACCTGTATATATACACCGACCTGTTCGCAGTATGCGATTGAGGCGATTGAGAAGTATGGTGTATTAAAGGGGGGATTGTTAGCAGCGTGGCGGATCCTGCGTTGTAATCCTTTTTCGAAAGGCGGATATGATCCGGTTCCATAGTTAAGGAGGAAAAGTATGTTATTGACGCAGTCTACCACTCCGATTATCGGATGGATTGCTACCTTACTTGGGTATGTCATGGAATTCATTTTTTATTGTTTGAATTTCATTGGCATTCAGAACATTGGATTATGTATTATCATATTTACCATTATTGTTCGATTATTAATGCTGCCATTAACAATTAAGCAGCAGAAGTTTGCTAAGATCAGTCAGGTAATGCAGCCTGAGATCAATAAGATTCAGAGAAAGTACCGTAATAAAACGGATCAGGCTTCTATGATGAAGCAGAATGAAGAGATTCAGAAGGTTTACGAAAAATATGGTACGAATCCAACTGGTGGATGTCTCCAGTTAGTAATTCAGATGCCTATTTTCCTGGCGTTATATCAGGTTATCCGAAAGATTCCTGCATATATTCCTCAGGTAAAAGCTGTTTACATGCAGGTTGTAACTGCAATTGCCGGACAGGCAGGTGCAATTGATACGATTAATAAGATTGGTAAGGGATTAAAGTCTTCTTACGTTACAACACTTGCATCAGATGCGACAAAGAATCAGATTATCGATACACTGAATTATTTTAATGCGGATGCATGGCATCAGCTTGCCAAAGCGATTCCATCTGCATCAGATGTAATTAACAGTTCATCTACTCATATTATTGGAATGAACGACTTCTTTGCAGGAATTAATGTTTCTCAGGTACCGGGATTTCATCCGTCTATTTATTGGCTGATTCCGATACTGGCTGCATTATTCCAGTATTTATCAGCAAAGACAATGAAACAGCCTGAGCTGGATGGGAATAATCCGGCAGCAGGAATGACAAAGAGCATGACGATCATGATGCCTCTTATGTCTTTATATTTCTGTTTAGTTACACCTGCAGGTCTTGGTCTTTACTGGGTAACAAGTGCATTATTCCAGTGCTTACAGCAGGTTATTATTAATAAATACATGGATAGTGTAGATATTAATATTCTTGTTGCTAAGAATAAAGAAAAGGCTGCAAAGAAGAAAGCAAAAGGACAGAAAACATTTATGGAGAAACTCATGGATACCTCTGCAAAGGCAGATTCTGCTAAAGAGGGAGTTGAGAATTCTTACGAAAGAAAAACAATTAAGCAGATTGCTTCCATTAATACAAAGAAGATCGCTGGTCCGGAGGGAACAGGGAAAGAAGACTTCGATAGTCTTAGTTCTGTAGATATCAGTAAGCTTGGAGATATTGGTAAAAAAGCATATATGGTATCTCAGTATGAGAAGGAACACGGAAATACCAGGGGAGGTAAGAAGTAGTGGAAGTTAGAGAATTTAAAGCTAAGACAGTAGACGAAGCGATTACAGCGGCTACACTTGAGCTTGGCATTAGCAGTGATCAGCTGGAGTATAAAGTAATAGACGAAGGAAGCAAGGGGTTCCTTGGTATCTTTAACACTAAACCGGCTGTGATTTCTGTGACAGTAAAGAAGTCTTTATTAGAAAGAACACAGGCATTTTGTGAAGAATTATTTGATGCCATGAAAGTGGAAACTACAGTAAATATTGACTTTAAAGAAGAAGATAATGTAATGAATATTGATTTATCCGGTTCTGATATGGGTATCCTTATCGGAAAGAGAGGACAGACACTTGATGCATTACAGTATTTGATCAGTCTTTATGTGAATCGTGAGAGCGATGCATATATCCGCGTTAAGCTTGATACAGAGAATTATCGCGAAAGAAGAAAAGTTACACTTGAAAAGTTAGCTAAAAAAATAGCATATACGGTAAAGAGGACGAAAAAACCTGTTGCTTTAGAGCCAATGAATCCTTATGAAAGGCGTGTGATTCATTCTGCACTTCAGAATGACAGATATGTCTGCACGAAGAGTGAAGGTGAGGAACCGTATAGAAAAGTTGTTATTATGTTAAAGAGAGACAGATAACATAAGTATGAGATTAGGGATGTTTAAAGATTCTTACGGGAATTTTTAAGCATCCTATTTTTGAATTTACAGAATGATTATTTTTGAAGCTCAGACAACACAGCAGATGGAGAGTGTTATGGGAATGATAAATGAATTTGATACGATTGCTGCGATTGCTACTGCAGTATCGAATGCAGGGATAGGAATTATAAGAATCAGTGGAAGCGAAGCCATGACGATTCTTTCGAATATTTTTGAACCATATAACAAAAAAGTGGATGTGCATCAGTTAGAGAATCATCGCATTTATTATGGAAATATTAAGGATGGACAGGAAGTGATCGATGAATGTATCGTCCTTATTATGAAGGGACCACACAGTTATACGAAGGAAGATGTAGTTGAGATTGATTGTCATGGCGGAGTCACTGTGGTATATAAAGTGCTGAATCTTGTACTAAAGAATGGTGCGAGAGCGGCAGAACCTGGAGAATTTACAAAGAGAGCATTTCTCAATGGACGAATTGATCTATCCCAGGCAGAAGCGGTTATGGATCTGATTGATGCTAAGAATGAGATGGCAAGAAAGAATTCCATGACACAGTTAAAGGGAGGATTATCCGACCGGATAAAGCAGTTAAGAGAAGAGATTATCTATCAGGTTGCGTTTATAGAATCTGCATTAGATGATCCGGAGCATTACAGTTTAGATGGTTTTCCTGAAAAACTTTTGGAATTAGATAGACAGTGGATCAAGACTGCAAGGGGCATGTTGGATTCTTATGATAACGGAAGAATCATAGCAGAAGGAATTCGAACCTGTATTATAGGTAAGCCGAATGCCGGAAAGTCCTCTTTTTTGAATGCATTATTAGGAGAAGAACGAGCCATTGTTACGGATATTGCAGGAACAACAAGGGATACGTTAGAAGAGTCTGTTACGATTGATGGAATCACTCTTAATATCGTAGACACTGCGGGAATACGTGATACGGAAGATAAAGTAGAGAGTATTGGTGTTGAGAGAGCCAGAAAAGAAATGGAAAGTGCGGATTTAATTTTATTTTTGATGGATACTTCCGTACAGATCAGTGAAGAAGATATAGAAATACTTCAGAAGATACGTGATAAAAAGAAGATTATTTTACTGAATAAGTCAGATAAAGTTCAGGAAGAAGGCAGCTTTGATTCTTCTGTATTACAGGAGTATATTTCTGAAGAGACACCAGTGATCTCTATTTCTGCAAAATATGGAGATGGAATAGATAATTTCATAATGGAATTAAAAAATATGATGTTTCATGGTAGAATAGATGTGAATCAGGAAGTCTATATTACAAATGCAAGACATAAAGATGCGCTTGCAAAGACATATGAGAGTCTTGAATGTGTACAAAGAAGTATTGAGGCAGGAATGCCGGAAGATTTCTTCACGATTGATCTTATGAATGCATATGAAAAACTGGGATTGATCATTGGGGAGTCTGTAGAAGAAGATTTAGTAAATGAGATATTTTCCAAGTTCTGTACAGGAAAGTAACAGGTCATGCGCTGCATGACGTGCATCTCACTTCAAGAATGCGGAAGAAAAATGTGGAAGTATTCTTGAAGTGAAGCAGATATTTTAGTGTAGAGAACTTATTTATGGAGGACTTAATGAAGACAGTAGAAGAATGCTATGATGTGATCGTAGTAGGAGCGGGTCATGCCGGATGCGAAGCGGCCCTTGCAGCGGCAAGACTTGGATGCGAGACGATCATTTTTACAGTTAGTATGAACAGTGTGGCGTTGATGCCCTGCAATCCGAATATCGGAGGAAGCTCCAAGGGACATCTTGTAAAAGAAATCGATGCGCTCGGCGGAGAGATGGGTAAAAATATTGATAAGACATATATCCAGTCGAAGATGTTAAATAAGTCTAAGGGACCGGCTGTTCATTCTTTAAGAGCACAGGCAGATAAAGATGCTTATTCCATGACAATGCGTTATACACTTCAGAATACAGATCACTTAACGCTACGCCAGGCAGAGGTTACGGAGCTGATCGTGGAAGATGGAAGTATTCGAGGAGTAAAAACATTTTCCGGAGCCGTTTACCATGCAAAGGCAGTTGTCCTGGCAACAGGAACCTATTTAAAAGCAAGATGTCTGTACGGCGAAGTTGTCAATTATACGGGGCCGAATGGTTTGCAGGCAGCGAACTATTTAAGCCAGTCCCTAAAAGATAATGGTGTTGAATTATACCGTTTTAAGACAGGAACTCCGGCAAGAATCGATAAGCGTTCGGTTAACTTTGATGTGATGGAAGAACAGTTTGGCGATGAAAAAATCGTGCCATTCAGTTTTACAAATAAGGAAGAAGATATTAAGAGAGAGCAGATTTCCTGTTGGTTAACGTATACGAACGAAGAGACGCATAAAATCATTCGAGATAATTTAGATCGTTCACCAATCTATGCGGGTGTTATTGAGGGAACCGGTCCGAGATATTGTCCGTCTATCGAGGATAAAGTTGTCCGTTTTGCTGATAGAAAGCGTCATCAGCTTTTCATTGAACCAGAAGGTGAATTTACAAATGAAATGTATGTTGGTGGTATGAGCAGTTCACTTCCGGAAGATGTTCAGTATGAGATGTATCGTACGGTAAAAGGTCTCGAAAACGTCAAGATCATTCGTAATGCGTACGCGATAGAGTATGACTGCATCAATCCGAATCAGTTAAAGTTATCACTGGAATTCAGAAATATTCAGGGACTTTTTAGTGGTGGACAGTTTAATGGAAGCTCAGGATATGAAGAAGCTGCCTGTCAGGGACTGATCGCGGGTATTAATGCAGCAAGAAAATGTACTGGAAAGGAACCGGTGATACTGGACCGTTCGCAGGCGTATATTGGTGTATTAATTGATGACCTTGTTACAAAGGAAAACCATGAACCATATCGTATGATGACTTCAAGGGCAGAGTATCGTCTTTTATTAAGACAGGATAATGCAGATATGCGTCTTACACCAATTGGACATGAGATTGGTCTGATTGATGATGAAAGATATGAGAAGTTCCTTTTAAAGAAAGATCAGATTGAAAAAGAAATTGAACGTTTAAAGCATGTAAATATCGGTGCGAACAAGACGGTACAGGAATTACTGGTAAGTTTGGGAAGTTCCCAGTTAAATAGTGGTTCTACATTAGAAGAACTGATAAAGCGTCCGGAACTTAATTATGAATCTTTAGCATCCATCGATCCGGGAAGAGAGCCGTTAGATGATGATGTGATAGAGCAGATTAACATTAATATTAAATATGAAGGATATATTAAGAGACAGCTTCAGCAGGTAGAACAGTTTAAAAAAATGGAAAACAAACTAATTCCTGACACTATAAATTATGATGAAGTTCACAACTTGCGTAATGAAGCTGTTCAGAAGTTAAAGGCAGTACATCCACATTCTGTTGGACAGGCATCTCGAATTTCAGGAGTTTCTCCATCAGATATTTCTGTACTGATGATTTATATGGAGCAGATGAGACATAAGAAGTAGCAGCGTCTTACAGGCGATGAGAAATAAGAGGAATATATGGAGTTTAAAGAAAAATTAAAAGCCCGGGCATTAAAGGAAGAAATCAGCCTTAGTCCAAAGCAGTTAGACCAGTTTGAACTGTTTTATAATATGTTGATCGAAACAAATAAGTCAATGAATTTAACTGCGATCACAGACGAAGATGAAGTAATTGAAAAGCATTTTATTGATAGTTTAAGCTGTAGAAGAGTCATGGATATGACCAAAGTAAAGACTTGTATTGATGTCGGAACCGGTGCAGGTTTTCCGGGAATTCCATTAAAAATTGTTTATCCGGAGATTCAGTTTGTATTAGTAGATTCTTTAAATAAGAGAGTCGGTTTTTTAAATGAAGTCAAAAAAGCACTTGGACTAGAAGGTTTAGAAGCACTTCATGGAAGAGCAGAAGATTTAGCAAGAGATAAAAGTCTGCGAGCTTCCTTTGATCTGTGTGTTTCAAGAGCAGTCGCTAATTTGAGTGTGTTAAGCGAATACTGTATTCCATTTGTCAGAACAAATGGATATTTTGTATCCTACAAAGGAAAAAAAGGATTAGATGAAATAACTAATGCACAAAACTGCATGAATGTGTTAGGATGTAAAATAGAAAATGTAGATGAATTTCATTTAGAAGAGGATGAAGCAGAACGTCTTTTAATTAAGATAAAGAAATGTAAGGGAACACCAAAGCTTTATCCAAGAAAGGCGGGAACGCCGACAAAGAATCCTCTGTAGATAATCGAGGTATTCTTGAACATGTCAGAAAGATAAGGCAGATTAGTATGGATATGAAAGAAAAGAATGATATTTTTATAGATAATACAAATTTGCAGGGAAGGATGTCCGTTTTTCATGATAAACTAAGAAAGCATCTTTCTAATGAGTATTTGTTTTTATCTGAGAAAAAAGATAATCTGGAAAATGAGATTCTTCAATTAAAAATGGAGAAAGAGCAAAAGGACAAGACATTGTTTCCTAATATTGGGAAGAAAGATGTCAGAAAGTATTTTTCTCCTTTAAATATAAGTGAAATTGATGAAGATCAGAAGGATGAAAAAGAAAAACAACTTCTTGCCAATATCAGCAGAATCAGCGAAGAAGCAGAGATGCTAGATGGAAGAATGTTAGAGATTAAAGACTTTTTACAGGATATAGAGACCATGCTAGATGACGATTCAAAAGATAGTCTTTCCGGTTTTTTATTAAAGAAAGAAAAGAATCGGATCACTGTAGAAGATTTTTATAAAAAGCATGAAACCCATCCGGAACTACTGAAAAATTTAAAAGAGTTAGTAACATTTTTTCAGGACAGATATGATGAATTAGAAATTCTTCTTGAATTCGAAGATGAAGGAATACAGCTAGAAACAAGAGTTGTAGCGAATATATTAAGACAACTGACGATCAATATTGTATCAGCCGTAGAAGACTATGATATTTCCATGATACTTATAGAAGGTAAAGTCACTGAGGAGAAAATCATCCTTACCCTGAATTGTATGTGTGAAGATGGTCCGGTAGATACATTTAAGATATCCTATGATATAGACAGGGGATAAAGTTACCTGTTGCGATCAAACATATGAGAGTAGATGGGAAAAATCCGATAAGAATTCTGATAGGAAAGTTTTAATACGAAAGTTCTGATACGAAAGTATTGATAAGAGAGTATTGATATAAAAGTTTTGATATGAGAGTATTGATACGAAAGTTTCTGACAGAATCAAGTACAGTAAGATTCCTAGAATATATAAAAGAAAGGGAGTAAATAATGAAAAACAAGATTATTGATATTTTATCTGAAAATATCGAACAGATGAGCAAAGAAGATATTGCGGCAGCTTTAGAGATTCCTAAAAAGACAGATATGGGTGACTTTGCATTCCCATGTTTCCGATTAGCTAAGGCATTTCGTAAAGCGCCAAATATGATTGCTGAGGAACTGACCGCTCAGATTAATGAAAAAGGTTATGATATTTTTGATAAAGTTGTAAATGTAGGTGCATATATCAATTTCTTCTTAGCAAAAGAAGCATTTGCAAAAGAAATTATGAAAACTGTGGACACTGCAGATTTTGGAGCTGGAACAGAAGGTGAAGGCAAGACCGTTTGTATCGATTATTCTTCTCCAAACGTAGCAAAGAACTTCCACGTAGGACATTTAAGAACAACAATCATCGGAAACTCTCTTTATAAGATTTATTCTAAATTAGGCTATCATGTAGAAAGAATCAACCATTTAGGAGACTGGGGAACACAGTTTGGTAAGCTGATCGTTGCTTATAAAAAGTGGGGAAGCAAAGAAGCTGTAGAGAAAAACGGAATTGATGAACTGATGAAGATTTATGTAAAGTTCCATCAGGAAGCAGAAAAAGATGATTCTTTAAATGACCAGGCAAGAGAATGGTTTGTTAAGATGGAGCAGGGAGATGAAGAGGCACTTGCTATCTGGCAGTGGTTTAAAGATATCAGTTTAGTAGAATACAAACGAATTTATAAATTACTTGGAATGGACTTTGACCATTTTACAGGAGAAAGTTTCTATCGTGATAAGACTCATGAAGTAGTAGAAAAACTTCAGGAGAAAGATTTACTTGTAGAAAGTGAAGGCGCACATATCGTATCATTAGATGAGTATGACATGGCTCCATGTCTGATTATGAAGAAGGATGGAAGCAGCATCTATGCTACCCGCGATTTAGCAGCATTATTATATCGTAAGAGAACATATAACTTTGATAAGTGTATTTATGTTACTGGATTAGAGCAGAAACTTCATTTTGCACAGGTATTTAAAGTAATTGAGTTATTAGGATACGATTGGTATCAGAATCTTGTACATGTTCCATACGGATTAGTTAGTATGGAAGGTGGAAAGCTCTCCACAAGAAATGGAAATGTTATTTATGCAGAGCAGATCTTACATGAAGCCATCGAAAAGATTCATGAAATCATCAATGAAAAGAATCCTGACTTACCAAACAAAGAAGAAGTATCCAGACAGGTTGGAATCGGTGCAATTCTTTTCAATGATTTATATAACCAGAGAATCAAAGATGTAATCTTTAACTGGGATAAGATTCTTAACTTTGACGGAGAAACTGGTCCATATGTACAGTATACGTATGCAAGATGTGCCAGCGTATTCCGTAAAGTAGGAGCGGTTGAATTACCTGCAGAAGTTGATTATTCTGTATTAACAGACGATGCAACAATGAACCTGTTAAAAGACCTTACAAGATTCCCTCAGGTTATTAAAGAAGCAGCAGAAAAGTACGAACCATTTATGATCGCAAGATTTGCTGTATCTGTGGCACAGCACTTTAATAAGTTCTATCATGACTGCCAGATTAATGTAGAAGATGAAAATGTAAAGATGGCAAGATTAAAAGTAGTAGATGTAACGATGAGAGTCATCAAATCAGCATTAGACTTATTAGGAATAGAATGTCCAGAACAAATGTAATTAACTATTTGATTCATTAGGGGAAACAGACGAAAATAAAAATAATAGACCATTGCAACTGTAAAGATATCACTGCGTAGAAAATGCCTGTTCGGCATTTTTACTTGCTCTCACATTACAGTTGCAATGGTCTATTATTTTTATTTTCTGCTTGTTGGCTCCAGAAGGAATGAATGCAATAGTCTTTTGGGAGCAATTAAGGGGGAGGAGGCAGATGTCTATTACTACTCAGAAAGTATGCCTGTTCGGCATTTTTACTTGCTCTCACATTACATTTGTTATGGTCTGTTATTTTTATTTTCTGTGTTTTGGCTCCAGAAGGAGTGAATGCAATAGCCTTTTGGAGAGAGAAGGGGGAGAGGTCAGGAGTCTACTACTTACTCTCTCCGCTATGCTGAACCTTTTTTCAAGTTTCACTGATGATAAGATGATACTGCAAGTTATCACTATACATGATAAATTTATCATTATATTGTCGCGATATATCGTTTGTCTCGACATATGTCATGCGTTACATGATGCACATCTCGTAGCAAGAATACCGAGGTATTCTTGAATTAGAGTATACAATGAATCTAAAGGGGACTCCTCTAATTTTTTGGAAAATAACAATGCCCTCTCTCTTTACTGTTCGTTAAAGAAAGCATCTAAGCTTCTGACGATACATCTTCCGAGCAAGCAGGAACCTTTCTGACCTCTTCCCCTTATCTCTCCCAGATACTATTGCATTCATTACTTCTGGAGCCAAAACACAGAAAAAAGAAATACTACCATATCCCAGATGCGGCTTCGGAGCGTGTTTAAGATGCGGATGAGCATCTTAAACACAGCGACTACAGAGCAGATGGGATATGGTAGTATTTCTTTTTTCGTCTGTTCCCTAATGAATCAAATAGTAAAAATGTTTCACGTGAAACATAATATCTAGCATGATATCTTATTTCATGTTATAATAATTCCGATAAGTTGCAAGATTTGAAGTTTGAAGTTTAAAATTTGAATATGGAAGAATTCGATTTTAAATTTTGCAAGTTTATAGGTTTTATATGATAAAAATATGGAGGTTTGTTTATGAGCAGAGTGATTGCTATTGCAAATCAGAAAGGTGGAGTTGGAAAAACAACAACATCCATTAATCTTTCTGCATGTCTTGCGGAGAAGGGAAAGAAAGTCCTTTTAATTGATATGGACTCTCAGGGGAATACTACAAGCGGTTTTGGCTTTGAGAAAAATGAGTTAGATAAAACAATTTACGAGGTTTTAAGAGAAGAAGTTAGTATTGAAGAAGCGATTATTCCTGTAGAGGAATGTTTTGAAAATTTATTTTTGATTCCGGCAAATAGAAATTTGGCAGGAGCGGAGATTGAATTAGTTACCAGAGAAAATATGCAATATATTTTAAAGAAACAATTAGAACCAATTAAAGATAATTATGATTTTATAATTATAGATTGTCCGCCGGCACTTGGCATGCTTACCGTAAATGCAATGACAGCTTCAGATTCTGTTTTGGTTCCGATTCAATGTGAATTTTACGCATTAGATGGTCTTTCTCAGTTAATCTATACGATTGAATTAATTCAGGATAGCTTGAATCCAGATCTGTATATTGAGGGTGTAGTATTTACTATGTATGATGCTCGAACAAATCTGTCTTTACAGGTTGTGGAAAATGTAAAGGATAATTTAAAACAGACAATTTATAAGACGATTATTCCAAGAAATGTTAGATTAGCAGAAGCTCCTAGTTATGGTTTACCAATTAATCTTTATGATAAGCGTTCTTCTGGTACGGAAGCTTACAGAATGTTAGCTGATGAAGTAATCGAAAACGCACAGTAAAATAGAGACGAGTAATTAAAATGTGTAACGTTTCACGAATTTTATAATATTGTTTCACAAGATAGATACACAATGTTTCACGTGAAACATTTTCAAGTTTAGATGGGAGGAGCATATATTTTATGGCGGTTAGAAAAGGTTTGGGAAGAGGATTAGACCTTCTGATTCCAAAAGATGAAAGTATGCCTAAAAAATCGACAGGAAAAAATAAAGATACACAAGAAGCAGCGGAAAATCAGATTCTTACACTCAGTATTCATGATGTGGAGCCAAATAGAAATCAGCCAAGAAAGCAATTTGATGAAGATGCCATTGAAGAGTTAGCTGATTCTATAAAACAATATGGGGTTATTCAGCCGCTTATTGTACAGAAAAAAGATAAGTATTATGAAATTATTGCTGGTGAAAGAAGATGGAGAGCATGTAAGAAAGCCGGATTAAAAGAGGTTCCTGTAATCATAAAAAATTATGATGAAAAGGAAACATTAAAGATTTCACTGATTGAAAATCTTCAAAGAGAAGATTTGAATCCAATTGAGGAAGCAAAGGCATATGAACAGCTTTATAATACATATGGATTAAAACAGGATGAAATTGCTGTTAGTGTATCAAAGAGCAGAACAGCTATTACCAATATTATGAGACTGCTCAAACTGGATGAACGTGTTCAAAATATGGTAATTGAAAATCTTATCAGCAGTGGACATGGAAGAACTCTTTTATCTATTGATGATGGAGATATGCAGTATCAATTAGCAGAAAAAATTCTTGATGAAAACTTAAGTGTTCGAGAAGCAGAAAAACTGGTAAAATGTATATTAGAACACAAGGATGACAAAAAGAATGTGAAGGAAGAATCTTCTCAGGAAAAAAGCATGATTGACTTCTTTGAAAATAAAATGAAGGATATTTTAGGAAGTAAGGTTGTCATCAAAAACAAGAAAAATAATAAGGGAAAAATAGAAATTGAGTATTATTCTAAAGATGAATTGGAGCGAATTATAGATTTAATCCAAAGTATTAAAGAATGACACTGTTAATAGAAGATAATGGAGAAAAAGTATGAATAGTAGAATATTAAATTTCTTTAATGTGAAACTGGATGCATTTATTGTTTTTGTATCAGTTGTAGTTGTGATCATGTTTATAGCACTATTCTTTCTTCTTTTAGATTACTTAAAGATGAGAAAGCGATATGTGGAATTTATGACTGGAGAAAGCGGAAAGTCTTTGGAATATACAATTTATAAAAGATTCAGGGAGATTGATAAACTGAAAGCTGGCCAGAAAGATAATGATGCTCAGATTGCTATTATTTATGATATGCTCAGAAGAAATTACAGCAAGGTCGGTATTTATAAATATGATGCATTTAATGTAGAAAATTCTCTTAGCGGAGGAAGTATCAGTTTTGCTCTTACACTTTTAAACAGTAGAGATAATGGATTTATTTTAAATGTAATACATAATAGAGCAGGATGTCATGTTTATTTAAAAGAAATTAAAGAAGCTGCATGTGAACAGGTATTAGCAGAAGAAGAAAAGATTTCTCTTGATATGGCATTAAAATATGACGAAAAAAAAGAAACAGATAAATAATATGATACCAGAATCAAGATACCTCTTGATTCCAACATCATAATATATAAACACAAAAGAAAAAGAGTTAAGATATGTTCAATTCACATATCTTAACTCTTTTAACTTGCTTTCTGAATTATATAAATATATAATGATGATACGGAATTATAAATATAAAAGGAGTGAGAGGAAGCGGCATATATGCGAGAATATTTAAAAGCAATTGGTTTTAGTGATTTGAACAGCAGAAAAAAGATAGACGAACTAATTAATGAAATAAAGAAGAATCCCAGTAGAAAAAACTGGTTTCAAATAGACGAAGAAGAAGCAATATTTATTTACGAAAAAGATTTTGCTGAAGCAGTAGGAATTGCAGTAATAGAAGTTATGGATAGAGATGGATATCAGGTAACAGATCATTTTTATCCATATGTCCGCGGTGCGAATTACCTGTATCATGAAGATTTAGAATTTGAACATTATACAGATAAAGAAGGATATGCGGGTATTTGTGATGAGAATAATATCGGTATCCCACTAATATTTCATGTAAATAATCCAGTAGACTATTTAAAAATAGTTTATGGGAAGTTTCATGATAAGATAAATAGTATAACTTTATCCGGAATGTCAAAAAAGGGAATGATTATTTTACCAGTCGAAAAAGATGAATTTCAGGAACGGGAAGAACGAAAAGGAAATGAACTCCGTAATGAAATGATCGATGCTGCAAAAGCAGGAGATATTGAGGCAATGGAACAGCTGACACTAGAAGATATGGATACATATACCGCAGTCAGCAGCAGATCAAAAAAGGAAGATTTATTTACCATTGTAACATCGTATTTTATGCCTCATAGTGTAGAATGTGATAAATATTCTGTTCTTGGAAAAATCATCAATGTGATGGAAATGCAGAACAGCAGAACGAAAGAGATATTTTATTACTTATCAGTAGAGTGCAATTCCATTCAGATTGAATTCACTATAGCAAAAGAAGATTTGATGGGTGAGCCTAAAGTAGGACGCAGATTTAAAGGGATTCTTTGGCTGCAGGGAGAAGTAGACTGCCTGTAGGCTTGACAAAAGAAAAAAAATAATTTAATATACTTTATGTATGTTAATGTGTCTTCGTAGCTCAGCTGGATAGAGCACTCGCCTCCTAAGCGAGGGGTCAGAGGTTCAAATCCTCCCGGGGACGCTGAATAAGCGTTTGGTTTTGTTAGCTGGCTTAGCTGACAGCGAATGATCAAACAGCAATGCCTGTTTGGAACTTTATTAAAAACAAAGTTCCAGGCAGGCATTTTTTGTTTTCTGAATCCTAGAGCGTGTTTGAAAAATCATTCCAGAAACCTGCACGCCTCAATTTACGGTATATTTTGCCTTCATTCAGTTGACGTAGCCCGCTACGCCGCCCTCATTCAGGCGAAATCTCCCGTAAATTGCAACGCACATCTTGCAGAAAGCCTTTTTCAAACACGCTCTAGTGTATATGTGGATGACATTTTCCATGGGTTACAAGATTATGAAAACAAAATGATACGAATTGAATATTGGCAATAAAAAGATTATTTATCGCAAAACCGTAGATGGTCTTTTGGTGTATCTTTTTTTTGGAGAAAAAGCAATGCGAAGTCAGTGACGTGCTCGTATTGAACAAGAACGGAGAAATCAGCGCTACTATGTAGACGAAAACTATCCACAGTAGCTGGCCGGATTCATTCGTATCAACACATTCGGAGCACTGATTACTATGGAAACTGAGAATTATCAGATTAACAGAAAAAAAGGAAACTGGATTGCAACAGACACCATCATCATTGACGGGAAACAATTTTATCTGATGGAGCATCAAGTATACCGGGATTAAGCTCAGGGCGTTATCCTGGACGCCTATGGAAAAATGGTTGTCGAAGAATGCGAGAAATTCGACGAAAAGACAAAATAAAAAATCCATGATTACATCCAACAGCAGGTACCGCTAAATCCAGTCGAAAAGCTAAAACAGGATGGTAAAATCCGTCTGGAACATTACCAGAAGTTTTACCAGAACGGCACTTATGAACGGAGCAGATTGCTATTGCTCGCCGGTCCGGAAAGCCAATACCCAAATTACCTGGATTAGGAAATGGAAAGAAGGCGGGGGTAGAATATGCGAAGGTTAAAATGTGAAAAAGAAAAGATTATTCTGACCAATGAAGATGATGGATTCTATGATGTGTATACCTTCAATCAGAGCTTGCAGAAACGGTTACGGGAATAAAAATGCAGGCAAAGGATATCAGCAAGATGAAAGAACCATCATAGGATGCGATTTAAGAGAAAAATGTCATGTGTAGACATGGAAAAATGAAA
>OGYI01001216.1_pt1 | contig 26403 bp, 18 predicted proteins | sample 1576521 | NCBI WGS metagenome assembly OGYI01 (sample SAMEA3541484, study PRJEB24748) | human gut metagenome | biome: human gut; feature: human-associated habitat; material: faeces | place: China | collected 2012
GATGCCCACGTAGGTGATGTCGTGGGAGATGAGACTATCGAAGGTCAGGTGAAGCTGGCCCTCCCACGGCCCCCGGTGGTGACGGCGGAGGATCTGATAGGCCATGGTCTTATCCCGGCCGCTGCCGGCGGCGGGGATCGGTGCGGGTACGCCGCCCTGCAGCATGACGCTGCCGCTGTGCAGTTGGATCATCGGTAAGCACCCCTTTTCGGATGATGGTTTTGTTGGATACAGTATAACACAAAAAAGCCAGGATGCAAGAGAAAATGAATGAATAAAATGAAATTCTTGCAATTTTTCCGTGAGCAGACCGGAGATAATCTAATATAAATAGGTTGTGCATAGATATTTTGAAAGTTACAAAAGTTTTTCTTGCAAAATGAAGGAAAATGGGATACAATACGGGAAAATCACAGTCACCGGGGCAGCAGGCCGACGGGGAAAGGAGCAGGGGATGAAGGAAAACGGCGTCATTCAGGAGTACACCGGGTCGCTGAGCCGTCAGATCCGGGAGGAGTATCATATCGGGGAGGAGTATTACCACGGCGAGATCAAGCGGGGTCTGCGAAACAGCGACGGCACCGGTGTGATGGTGGGCGTCACCAAGGTGGGCAGCGTGCAGGGCTATCTGCTGCAGGACGGCCAGCGCATCCCCATTCCCGGAAGGCTCTACTACCGGGGCATCGAGCTTAACGACATTGTGGAGGCCCACCGGGCGGAGGGAACCTTCGGGTTCGAGGAGGTGGCGTATCTGCTGCTGATGTGGCAGGTGCGGATGATTGCACGAGTTCAGGATGTTCAGAGAGTATTTGATTATATTTTTCATAGAATCTTGAAAAGTTCAGAATTTGCAGGATGTTATCAATTTGATGGGCTTTTTCTTCGGAGACGGAATTACGGACAGAACGAAGTATAGATGCAATATCCTGAGCGTTATTTTCAAAGCCGCATGCGCTTAGTCGTTCGCTGTCATCAAATCCTTCCATGATTTTCTGCATTTCAGATATTTTGAGACAGAGAGCTAAAAATTTTCCAAGATTGGCATTACAGTGAGGAATGATATTTTCTAAAATAGTAAGATTATCATCGTTAATGAGACGGGAAAGTGGGGATGGGGAATCATTTAAATTTTGCATGGAAACCTCCTTCAAATAGAAAGATTCAGATAGAAAGATTTTGAGAATATATAGGAAAACTACCTGAAACATTTTCATATAATATAATGATGTCAGGGTCAAAAGGTCAAAACACCGTTCGTGCTTGCACGATAAGGTGTTTGACTTTGGGACCCGCGAAATATGAGAAAGTAGCGATTTACGTAGTAAATCAGCGGATTTCGAATGTTTCAGAATTACGGGAGTAGCGTTAGCTACGGAGTAATTCGTGACATCAAGTAAGATCATTATATGCAGGTAGATTTATCTGTAATTATTTCATCTTATGAGGGGAGAGATAGGATTATGAATGAAAATCTTATTGTAGAAGATAATACGATTTATGAGATAGATCCGGAATGTCTTAAGAAAAAACGAGAGCGGGAGGCAAGAAAAAAGAGTGAAGAAAAATTAAAGAATGATGCAGAATACCGGAAGAATCAGCGATAAAATAAGTAATAGAGAAAGATAAGAAATAGGGATAAGAAATAAAAAAGGCATTCTACCGGCAAAAACAGTGCAGGTACAATGCCTTTTCTGTTAGTTACAGTTTAGTAAATTGGTAAAGAATCAGCAGCCGCAGCCACATCCACAGCCGTTACCGGAAGTACCGATACCACAGCCATTGCCACAGCAGCAGAGAATGAGAATGAGCCAGATTAAATTATCATTACCACATCCGCATCCACAGTCGTTGCCGTTATTACAGCATAAAAGGATTAAAAGAAGCCAGAAGCAGTTATTAAAACCACCATCGTTACCACAGCCACATCCACATCCGGAAGAACAGGAATTCTGGCAGTTTGTAGCAGCTAAATCACTCATGGGATTTCCCCCTGTTTTTTGATTACAGTTTATAGTATGCATGATAAAAGGAATGTTGCTTTCCAGTTGGAAAAATTTCCGTAAACAGAAAAAATACAGGAGAATTTTTAGGAAAGGCAAAAAAACAGAAGGATTGATATGTGAATATTTCATAAAAAATGGAATTAAAAAATGTTTTTCTTGTTTTTTTTGAAAAAAATGAAAAAATGGCTTGTTTTTTATTCAAAAATAGCATACAATTACCACTGGTATAAAAAAGAAGTAAAGAAAAGCAGTTAAAACCTTGTTTTTAGTTGCTTTGGAAATATATTAGTGTTTACACTAGATAAATTTTGGGAGGTAAAGAAGTGAAACCATACAGAGAATTAAGCAAAGAAGAATTACTGGCATTACAGGAAGAATTACAGGCAGAATATGATGCAGAAAAAGCGAAAGGTCTGAATCTGGATATTTCAAGAGGTAAACCAGGAAAAGAACAGCTTGATTTATCTATGCCGATGATGGATGTTTTAAACGGAGAGACTGTTCTTAATGCAGAGAATGGAACGGATGTAAGAAATTATGGCGTGTTAGACGGTATTCCGGAAGCAAAAGAACTTATGGCAGGAATGGTAGGAGCGAAACCTTCTCAGATGATCGTACTTGGTAACTCCAGTCTTAATATTATGTATGACTGTGTGGCTCGTGCAGAACTTTTTGGAATTATGGGAAGTACTCCTTGGTCACAGCTTGATAAAGTAAAGTTTTTATGTCCGGTACCAGGATATGACAGACATTTCGGTGTGACAGAGCAGTTTGGTATTGAGATGATCAATGTACCTATGACAGAAGATGGTCCGGATATGGATGTCGTTGAGGATTATGTGAATAATGATCCTTCTGTGAAGGGAATCTGGTGTGTGCCAATGTTCTCTAATCCAGGTGGCGTTGTTTATTCTGATGAGACAGTAAAAAGATTTGCAAATTTAAAACCAGCCGCAAAGGATTTCCGTATTTTCTGGGATAATGCATATGGTATTCATTATCTGTATGACAGACCAGAAAGTGAGCAGCCACATATTTTAAATATTTTAGAAGAATGTGAGAAGGCTGGCAATCCGGACATGGTATATGAATTCTGCTCAACATCAAAGATTACTTTCCCGGGAGCAGGTGTGGCAGCAATGGCCTCTTCCGAAGCGAATGTCGCTGATATCAAAGCAAAATTACAATGGCAGACAATCGGACCAGATAAGATTAATCAGTTACGTCATGTAAGATATTTTAAAGATATTAACGGAATGAAAGAATATATGAAGAAACATGCCGAGATCATTCGTCCAAAGTTTGAGGCAGTATTAGAGACATTAGAAAAAGAACTTGGTGAGTTAGGAATCGCATCCTGGAGCAAACCAGTTGGCGGATATTTCATTTCCTTTAACGCCCAGAAGGGATGTGCAAAGGCAATCGTAGCTAAATGTAAAGAGGCAGGTCTTGTACTTACAGGTGCGGGTGCAGCATATCCATATGGTAATGATCCGGAAGATTCTAACATCCGAATCGCTCCTACCTTACCTTCTACAGAAGAGTTATCAATCGCGACAGCATTATTTGTAACATGTACAAAGCTTGTAACGGTAGAGAAGCTTCTTGCAGAGATGTAATGTCGGATGAATTCAAGAATACCCCGGTATCCAGTTCTCAGTCTGCTTTTGATTTGCACGACTTGAATTTAGCAGAATGATTATGACAAAATAATAACAGATATATTAAAAAGAGAGAAAATTCACCAGTTAGCATCAAAACTGGGAACTTCCTCTCTTTTTTTGTCATTAAAAAAAGAGTAGATTTTTGTACAAAATGAAAAACATAGCAAAAAAGTTGTACAAAATTGGATACATATATTCTCATAAGCTATTGTTTGTGATATAGTTAACACAATAAATTTAAGGGTAATTATGACTTTAACAAACTAGGGAGGTATCTATGAGAGGAGTAGAAACAAGAATTCAGGAAATCAGACATGCTGTATTTACTGAAGTAGCTAAAATGGCTTATGAAGAGGGACCTGTTGATAAAAAGATTGAGGCGCTGCCTTATAAAATCATACCTGGTGAAACCGGTAATTTCAGAAATGACGTTTTCCTTGAAAGGGCAATCGTAGGAGAACGACTCCGAATGGCAATGGGTCTGCCATACAGAGGAGCAGCAGAACCAGCACCGGTATCTGATGGAATTATGGAGGCAGATAAGCCAGAAGGCTACTATACTCCACCACTTATTAACGTAATTAAGTTCGCATGTAATGCATGTGAGGAAAAGAAAGTACATGTAACAGATGGATGTCAGGGATGTCTGGCACATCCTTGTATGGAAGTATGTCCAAAGAAGGCAATCTCTCTTGATCGCGTAACCGGTAAGTCCATCATCGATCAGGATGCCTGTATCAAATGTGGACGTTGTGCTACTGTATGTTCCTATAATGCGATTATTGTTCAGGAACGCCCATGTGCAAAAGCATGTGGTATGAATGCTATCACATCGGATGAGAACGGAAAAGCAACGATTGATTATGATAAATGTGTATCCTGCGGAATGTGTCTTGTAAACTGTCCATTTGGTGCAATTTCTGATAAGTCCCAGATTTATCAGGTAATCAAGGCAATCCAGTCCGGTGAAAAGGTATATGCAGCAGTAGCACCTGCATTCGTAGGACAGTTTGGACCAAAGGTAACACCGGAAAAGCTTCGTGCAGCCATGAAAGAACTCGGATTTGCCGATGTACTTGAGGTAGCGATCGGAGCGGACTTATGTGCGAAACAGGAAGCAGAGGACTTCTTGAAAGAAGTACCGGAAGAACTTCCATTTATGGCAACATCCTGTTGTCCGGCATGGTCTGTAATGGCCAAGAAGCTTTTCCCAGAGTATGCAAACTGCGTATCCATGGCATTAACACCAATGACATTAACCGCAAGATTAATTAAGAATCACACACCAGATGCCAAAGTCGTATTTATTGGACCTTGTGCAGCGAAGAAGCTTGAAGCGATGAGAAGAACCGTTCGAAGTGAAGTAGACTTCGTACTTACCTTCGAGGAAATGAGTGGAATTTTTGCAGCAAAAGACTTAGATCTTGAAGCAATGCATGAAGACGTAGACGGTGTCAACGATGTATCCGCAGACGGAAGAAACTTTGCCGTATCCGGTGGAGTAGCACAGGCTGTAGTTGATGTAATCAAGAAAGAATATCCAGATAGAGAAATCAAGGTAGCTAACGCAGAAGGTTTAGAGGAATGTCGTAAGCTTATGATGATGGCATCCAAAGGCAAATATAATGGCTATCTGTTAGAAGGTATGGCATGTCCGGGCGGTTGTGTAGCCGGAGCTGGAACAATGCAACCAATTAAGAAGTCTCAGGGAGCTGTAAAGATTTATGCTACAAAAGCAAATCATAAAGTAGCTACTGAAACAGAATATGTAAAAGAATTAGATAAATTAGTAGATTAAACCTGATTAGTAGATTTCGTGTAGACGAAAAAAGAAAAATACCATATCCCATCTGCTCTGTAGTTGCTGTGTTTAAAATGCTCGTCCGCATCTTAAACACGCTCCGAAGCCGCATCTGGGATATGGTATTTTTTCTTTTTTCTGACGATTCTAAATCCACAGTTGGCAAAAATGGAAATTCTACAGGATTTTATCTGAATGAAAATCGTAGACTTTTGGGTAATTTTCTCTTTCCCTTAGAATAAAATCCTGATTTTGGCTCAAGCCTAAAAAAGAAGTTATTTTATGGAATATTGTTGCACAATATGTAAATATCTGGTATTCTATAACTAGCATATTTTGCAGATGGAAGGAGAAAAAAATTATGGAAAGAATCAGACAGATGACAGACACACGAAGATGTGCTCTCCTGTGGGCGGCGACGATATTGCTGACGGCAGCATTGTTGTTTTTGTGTGGGGGAAAAGTACATGCGTGGGAAGGGAATGATGATTGGATGCGTGATACATTCAGTCGTTATACAATGGCGGCGATGCTTAGCGGGCAGGAAGAGAAATATTTTAACGATTCCAAGAAACCAGATGCGCTGACAGTACTTAATTATACTGCATATAAGATGTATCAGGATAATAAAATAGTTACAATCTCATTTGATGAGTTCTATAAGGACTATGTTTGTGCGAACTTTTCTGCAGTTGTAGACAAAGAGTTTTTAAAAAATGTAGCTAAGTTAGATAATGGAACATCCATATTTTTTGATTATGATAGTGATACAGATGAGATAAGTATACATGGTATGCCAGCAGGTGGCGATTCTAAACAATGTGTGTACATAGGATGGCAGGATAAGGATAATAATAATGATCAAACAGTTCTCTATGGTATATGGCAAGACCCGGCTCCAGCAGGGGAATGGAAAGATTATTATGTGACATTAACAATTAGTGGATATGGAGACGATGCTAAGATTGTTAGTTATCAAAAAATAGAAGATAATGATGTAAAGTTTTCCAGCGAATTTTTCATTAATAATTGTGATGACAACGGTGAGTGGGTTGATGAAACAAACTGTACGAGAGAGCTTAATGGAGAAACAAGGGTTATATTGCCATATAATGAAGATGTCCATTCTCGTGCGACTATGACTTATAAAGGTGAAGAAGTAGAGACTACCGGCCTTGCGGGAGTTAAGGTGACAAGTTCAGATAAGGATATTGTTTCTGTATATGATACTAACGAAAACTATGAGGAAATATCTTCCGTTTTTGGGGATAAAGTAGGAACGGTTAAGCTTACGTGTGAATTCCAGTCCAGGACAGGGGAGACTGTTTACACAGAGACCTTACCATGTGATGTAGCTAAGTTTGAAGCAGGCAGAGACAATGCCAGATATGATAGCTATGGTATGTGTGTTCTTTATAATGAAGATGTAGAGATTTTTGCAAAAACAGAAGGACTTGATGAATATAAGAAACAAAACAAAGTTTCTTATAAATGGAAATCTGAAATCACTGAGATAAATGGAAAAACAACAGAATCTGTTAAGTATACAGCTCCAAGTAATGAGAAAGAAGAAAAAATTTCTGTTGATATTTATATTGATGGCGAGAAGATTACAACACAATCTGTTTACTTAAAGGCGAAAAATGGCGTTTTAGATTATACAGTTTATGAAATGCCTGGCACAGCAATGAAAAAGCAGGATACAACTGCCCCATTGCTTCTTAATAAACGCTATTTCATTGATTTAGCAGGAGGAGACTTTGGCTGGGATTATGGTAATAATGCAGATCAGTGTTTCTCTTCATGGGAATTTACTATGGATGGTAAGGCATTTACTATAACAGATAAAGAAGCCGAAGATTATGATACACCAATTCAACAGCCAGATTTTATGACTTATTACAGAGGTATTGCTGGTGGTGGAACACCGAATTGTCTGTTTACTGTAAAGAAAGCAGGACAGCTTACAGTAACAGGTACTATCTATCAGAATAATAAAGTATTCAGAACAATATCAAAGACTTTTACAGTAAAAAGTGAGAATGAAAATACAAATGGAACAACACCAAAACCACAGCAGCCAGCACAGCCTGCTTCCTTACAGAAAGGAACCAAAGTAACAGATAAGAAATCCAAAGCAGTATATAAAGTAAATGGTAATAAGACAGTTGAATATAATAAAGCGGATAAAAAAGCGAAGAAAGCAACAGTTCCATCAACGATTACTGTGAATGGAGTGAAGTATCAGGTAACATCCATTGCAGCCAAAGCATTTGCCAACAACAAGAAGTTAACAAAGGTTGTCATCCCGGCAAGTGTAAGAAGCATTGGAAAACAGGCATTTAGCGGATGTAAGAATCTTAAGAGTATTACGATTAAGACGACATATCTTACAAAGAAATCTGTAGGTGCGAAAGCATTTAAAGGAATACATGCAAAAGCAACGATTAAAGTACCAAAGAAACAGAAGAAAGCATATCAGAAGTTCTTAAAAATAAAAGGAATTGGAAAAGGTGTGAAAATTAAATAAATGATGCAGATTAGTGGAAAGTGTAAGAATGCCCTGGCATTCTTGCTGATTTGCAGGATTTAGAATACAAAGGAAAACGATATATCCAGGATGCTCCTTCAAAGAGTGTTAAAAATGCAGGTGAGTATTTTTAACACAGAAAGGAAAGAGCAGATGGGATATAGCGTTTTCCTTTTTTCGTTTATACTAATTTTTGTTTATGCTAAAGGGTTATAGCTTAAAATTCATTCTTAATAATTATTAAGTAGCCAGAGAATGTTTTTGTTATGTATAATGAAAATGTGAACATTCTTTTAATTTATGATAATGTTTGATGATTTTTCAAAGTAATTGTGATATCATATAAAAAGTTTCAAGTGACTATCTTAAAGCTTTGCCAGGCTTTTTATAAAGGATGTGTTCTCAGAGTTTTTAGTACATTTGCTTTTATGGATGATTTTTTACTAACGTATGTATTGCGTATACCTCAAAATTTGAAGCAGGTCTGATAAGAATCTTCCCTCAGATCAAGTACAAAGATTCCGAGAGTATGTAAGAGTATTTAGGAGGTAAGTATGTTTCGGAAGAAGAATGGGCAGGAGTTCATGGATGAGCGGAACGTGGATTCATCTGTGAATGATAAAGAAGAGAAAAAGGGATTTTTCCACAGGAGGAAGAAGAAAGAGATTAATCTATATGAAGATGATATGGGCTATATCGAGGAGGACGGTGATTTTTCAGAAGAAGAATATGATAAAGAATTAGATGAGTTACAGGAAGATGAGAAACCGGAAAAGAGAAAGAGAAGATTTTGGCATCGGAAGAAAGAAGATACACCGGAAGAAGCTCAGACAGAAGAATTAGCAGAGGAACATCATGATGAAGATAGTTTTCTCAGTGATGAGGATGCGATTATTTTGCAGGAGCCGGAAAAGAAGAAGTTTTCTAAGAAGAAGCTGGCGCTCATCTGTGGTACGGCAGCAGTCATAGTGATAGCTGTTGTTTTTTTTGTTATTCGGAATATGGGTGGTACAAGCGAAGGAAAGGCGTATGTAGAATCTGTTCGTGAGATTACAGGACTTGGAACGGCTGCCGGGGCGAATAACCGTTATACAGGAACGGTTGATGCGGAGAGTTCATGGAAGATTAATTTACAGTCGGATATGTCTGTAGAGAAACGTTATGTGAATGTTGGCGACCAGGTGAAAAAGGGAGATAAGCTGTTTAAATATAATACACAGGAGCTGAAGCTTTCAAAAGAAAAGAAAGAGCTGGAACAGGAGACTTTACAGAATGAGATTAATCAGTTGACAAAAGACATCAGTTCCTATCAGTCTGATTTGAAGTCTGCGAGTGCTACGGAGAAGATTCAGCTTCAGACGCAGATTTTAACAGCACAGACTACGATTAAGAAAGATCAGTATACGATTAAGACGAATAAAGAGACGATCAAGACGTTAGAGAAGAATATTAAAGATGCTACGGTAAAGAGTAAGATGAATGGTCTTGTAAAGAAGATAAACAGTTCTCTGGAAAGTAGTTCTTCCTCAGGTGATGACAGTTCAGATGATGGTTCAGATTCCGGAGATGGAAGTTCAGATGATTCTACATATATGACAATTCTTGCAGTAGGTAACTACCGTATTAAAGGAAAGGTCAGTGAAACGAATGTTAACAGCCTGAATGAAGGGGATCCGGTTATTGTACGTTCAAGAGTAGATGATTCCCAGACCTGGAAAGGAACGATCAGCAGTATCAAGACAGATGCTACTGCAGATGATTCTACCGAGAGCAGCGATGAGATGGCTTATGATGATTCTTCAGATGGCAGTACAGGAGAGACTGCATCAAAATATAATTTCTATGTGAAGCTCGATGATGATAATGGCTTAATGATGGGACAGCATGTTCTTGTTGAACCGGATAACGGCCAGGATGAGAAGAAGGATGGTATGTGGTTGCCGGCTGCCTATATTAAGAAGAGTAACGGTAAGTATTATGTATGGCTGGATTCTCATAATAAGCTGAAGCTTCAGGAGATTAAAGTTGGTGAGTATGATGAGAATCTTGATGAGTACGAAGTGAAGAGTGGACTCAAGACAACAGATTACATTGCCTGTGATGACAGTACATTAAAAGAAGGTATGCGGGTTACAAGAGTTGCTCCGGAAGATAGTACTTCTGACTACGGAGAAGAACAGACAAGCGATGATGCCGAAACATTTGGAGCGGATGATTATGATTCCTATGAAGGAGATACTTCTGATTATGGAGAAGATACGTATGACAGTGGGTATGATGAAAGTATAGATGACGGCACAGATGCAGGGGATGATAGTTTCGATACAGGAAGTGACAGTTCAGATATTGTTGATGATGGAACGAGCGACAGTGATGTTGCAGACTTTGGAGAATAGAGATTCTCAATCAGAAAGGACATACAGCATATGCTTTTAGAACTAAAACATATTTATAAAAATTATTTGCAGGATAAGATTGTCATACCAGTTCTTAAAGATGTGAATATCTCTATTGATGAGGGAGAATATGTGGCAATCATGGGACCTTCCGGATCAGGAAAGACAACGTTGATGAATATCATAGGGTGTCTGGATCGTCCAACAAAGGGAGAATTTCTTTTAGAAGGGGAGTCTATTGTAGATTATAATGAAAATCGTCTTTCGGATCTTCGATTAAACACTTTGGGATTCGTATTCCAGAGTTTTAATCTTCTTCCGAAGCAGACAGCTCTTGATAACGTAGCGCTTCCTTTAAGTTATGCCGGAATACCGGTGAAGAAAAGAAAAGAGATTGCTTTTCAGGCATTGAAAAGAGTTGGGCTGGCGGATAGAGTACATTTCCGTCCAAGTCAGCTTTCCGGTGGACAGCAGCAGCGTGTGGCGATAGCCAGAGCACTTGTAAATAATCCGAAGATTATTCTTGCCGACGAGCCTACCGGAGCTTTAGACAGCCGTTCCGGTATTCAGGTAATGAATCTGTTTCAGCAGTTAAATGAAGAAGGTGTTACGATTATTATGATTACGCATGATGCGAATATTGCCAATCATGCGAAAAAAGTACTTCATATTTTTGATGGAGAGATTGTAGAAGATAAAGCAAGAAAAGAGAAAGAAAAACAACAGTCCGAAGTGCAGAGTGAGGCAGCAGAAAGTGTTTCATCAGAATTAGAAAAAGATTTCGGAGTGAATGCATGGGAAGGAGAGATCTGATTTGAAGGGAAAGAAGAAGATACTGCTTGCTGTAGTTTTAGTTCTCGTTATGGCAGTTGGAATCACTTCCATTGTTGTTATAAGAAAGAGAAATAAAATTGTAGTAAAAGTATTCCCGGTAAGTAGTCTGAACAGTTCTGACTGGTTTGATACAGATACTTCTCTTACGGGAACGCTTACTTCAGATTTTATACAGGAAGTTCATGTTTCCGGTGGACAAAAAGTAAAGAAGATTTATGTCAAAAAAGGTGATAAAGTTAAAAAAGGCGATGTTCTTTTGAAATATAATGTTGCGGAAAAAGAACTGGATTTAAAACTTCAGAAGCTTCAGATTCAATCGTCCAAGTTGGAAATCGCCGAGATGGAGAAGGAATTAAAGAAGCTTAAAAACACAAAGACAGTTGGTTCGATCAATACGGGAAACAGCAGTGTGATGGATGCATCTGTTAATCTTTCCGATATAAAAGGAACAAGTCTTCGCTATCTTATGGCAGAGGCGGAAAGTGATGGAACTACCGCAGTGAGCAATTCGAAAGCCGCGAATGAGGCAGATGGAAACAGTGGTTCAGGAAGTGGAAGCAGCTCTGGTTCCGAGAGTGGTTCAGGAAGCGGAAGCAGCGCTGGCTCCGAGAGTGGTTCAGGAAGTGGAGGCGGCTCAGGCTCCGAGAGTGGTTCAGAAAGTGGAGGCACCTCCGGCTCCGAGAGTGGTTCAGGAAGTGGAAGTGGCTCAGGCTCCGAAAGTGGTTCAGGAAGTGGAAGCGGCTCAGGCTCCGAAAGTGGTTCTGGAAGCGGAAGCGGCTCAGGCTCCGAGAGTGGTTCAGAAAGTGGAAGTGGCTCAGGCTCCGAAAGCGGTTCTGGAAGTGGAGGCAGCTCAGGCTCCGAAGGTGGTTCTGGAGAAGAATCAGGAAAGGATGATGCGAAACTTTCCTTAAAATCCAGTGTGAATGATATTTCAGATAAAGCATCTGGTAGTGGCACAGAAAAAGATCCGTATATATTTAATTTAACAATGGATGGTAAAGTAAAAGGTTCTTTTATTAAGAAGTTGATTACTGATGGAAGTTATGCGGAATTTCGTGCTTATAAATCAGAGGAAGCAAAAAAACCATCCGCTACCTTTGAACTTGATCCAGGTACGAAAGTGAATGTTTATGCAGAAGATGGCTATACGGTCAATCAGTTAAATGAAGGTGGAGATACAAAAACTCTTCATAATTCTATTGATCTGGTCAGTGAAAAAGATGCATCTAGTGGAAATGGAAGTTCCGCCGGAAATGCCTATATTTATTATTTAAATGTAAATGGATTGGTAAAAGGATCTGTAATTTCTAGTCTTCATAAAGAGAATAAATATGCTACATTTATCGAATTTGATGAGAACGGAAAAGAAAAAGATCGATATGAATATAATCCTTCTAAAGTTTTTAAAGATCTCGATGAAGATGAATATTATACTGTTTCCAAAGGAAAAGAAAAAAGTCTTTATGATCTGAATGAACGGGCAGCATACAAAGATTTAAAGGCAGAAAGTTTGGAAGATGGACAGCAGGATGCAGATGGAAAGTATACATTCTATTTGCCTAAAGATGGAAAAATTAGCGGCGCACTGATTAATGATCTGATTAAGAAGGGATTAATAGCGGAATTTATAGAATATGCTTCTGAGACAGATTATGATAATGAAAATACAGAAAGTGCAAATAAATTAGAAATTACACCTGACAGTAAGTTTACAGTAGAGCTTGTAGATGGAACAGGGTATACGATCTCTTATTTAAAGAGTAAAGTAAAGAAAAATGATCCACCGGCTACAACAACCGAGAATAAAGAAAATACTGGTCCAACAACAAATAAGACACCAACGCCGGCGGCAGATAAAGAAATCAAATTTAAACAGAATCGAAAGAAAGTAAAAGCGGGTAATGGCTATCTCTTTTCTGTAGTGTCTAAAGATGGAAGCTGGGGAAATGGAGAGGATGATCAGAGTAAGGTTACATGGACTTTATCAAATAATGTTTCAAAGTATACAAGTATTGAGAAGACGAAGTCTGGTGTCTGGTTATATGTAGATGAAGGAGAACCATCTTCTTCTATTACACTTACTGCGCAGGTTAAGAATGTAAAAGGTATTTCTAAAACTAAGATATCAAGAACGTTGGTTGTGAAAGAAGCGGACACCAGCGGTGGAGATAATACTGGCGGAGACGGCGGTGATGATGGAGATGGCGGTTCTGGTGTTGACGATGGCGGCGGAGATAATGATGGCGATGATGGAAACAATTATACCGCTGCAGAGTTAAGAGAAGCAATCGCTGAAAAAGAAGATGAGATTTCTGAAGCCAAACAAGATCTTCATGAAGCGCAGATTAACTACAATGAAGCAAAAGCAGAAGTAGATAAAGCGACAGTTAAGGCAAAGATTGCCGGTACGGTTACTACTTCATGCGATAAAGGAACGGTTCCTACAGATGGTTCGGCTGCTATCGTAGTTAAGGCAGCAGACGGAATGTATGTTAAGACTTCGATCAGCGAGATGGAACTTAGCAATATAAAGGTTGGTGGAACGATCAAATGTGTATCTAGTGATACAGGAGATGAGTATACCGCAGAAGTGAAGGAAATTTCAGATTTCCCTACTGGAGACAGTAGTAATGACGGAGGAAGTTCCAATCCAAATAGTTCCTATTATCCGGTCATTGGCTTTATTAAAGATGCAGATGGTTTGAGTCCGGGTGGTTCTGTCGAAGTTTCTTATAGTTCAAAGTCTATGGGAACAGCAAATGATAATGCAATCTATATTCAGAAAGCATATATCCGCACAGAAGACAAAAAGAATTATGTTTATATTCGCGATAAAAAGACAAAGCGTCTGAAGAAACAGTATGTCAAAGTTGGAAAGACTATGAATGGCCAGTATATGGAAATTATATCTGGACTGACAGATGAAGATAACATTGCCTTCCCTTATGGAAAGAACTTAAGAGAAGGAGTTAAAACGAAGATTTCCGAAGATGACAGCGAAATGATTTATTAAGGAGGAGAACGATGCTTGAAAATATAAGATTATCTTTTCAGGGTGTATGGAGTCATAGACTGCGTTCTTTCCTGACGATGCTGGGCATCATTATCGGTATTGCGGCGATTATTGCCATTGTATCAACAATTAAGGGAACGAATGAACAGATTAAAAAGAATCTGATCGGTTCTGGTACCAATACAACAACAGTACAGTTAACAGAAAGTGGAAACTATCCAGCAGAAATGGAATATGGAATTCCGAAAGGGATTCCTGTTCTTGATGATGCTATGCGTGAGCAGTTAGCTGAACTTTCTCATGTAAAAGATGCTTCCCTTTATATGTCACGTACACAGGTAGATTACATTTACTATAATTCAACAGTGCTTTCCGGTGGACAGTTGGTCGGGGCAGATTCTCATTATCTTGGAACCTGTGGTTATGTAATGAAAAGAGGAAGAGGCTTTACGGAGAGCGATTATGAGAAGTATCGTAAAGTAGCAGTAGTAGACAGTGTGGCAGCAGACTCTCTTTTTGGAAACGAGAATCCGGTAGGAAAGACCATTGATATAAAAGGAGAGCCATTTATTGTTGTTGGTGTCATTGAAGAGTCTACCGCCTTCAGCCCGGTAATTAATTCTGTAGAGGATTATTATACTTATGTATATAACGACGGAAGTGCGAGTGGTATTGTTGTGATTCCTGATGTGGATTGGAATATTGTTCAGCAGTATGATGAGCCACAGAATGCAAAGCTGCTGGCAGATTCTACAGATAATATGACATCTGTTGGAAAAGCCGCACAAACATTATTAAACGAAACGGTAACGAATAAAGATATCAAATATCGTGCGGCAAATATGAATGAGACTGCGGAAGAAAGTCAGCAGGTAAGCGCAACGACAAATAAACAGTTAATATGGATTGCAAGTATTTCATTATTAGTTGGTGGTATCGGTGTTATGAATATCATGCTTGTATCAGTAACAGAGCGTACAAGAGAAATCGGTTTGAAGAAGGCAATCGGTGCGAGAAAGAATCGAATACTGGCACAGTTCTTAACAGAAGCGGCGGTACTGACCAGCCTTGGCGGTATCATTGGCACGATTACCGGTATTGCATTAGCAGAAATTATCGGAAAGATATCAAATGTTCCAATTGCGATCAGTATACCGGCAGTTATTCTGGCAATTGCATTTTCTACAATAATCGGAGTAGTATTTGGATTGCTTCCGGCAGTAAAAGCAGCCAATTTAGATCCAATCGTTGCATTACGTCATGAATAGTGTTATCATACATAAGTTAAAATATGCAAATGAAACTATGAAAATATGTAGAACGCGCATATCTCAGCAAGAATGCCGGGGCATTCTTGAATCTTGGATATATTAAAAAAATACAGGAATAAGATGTAAAAAGAACAATAAGTAATAGCTGATAGGAGAAGAGAATGGGTAAGTATTTTGGAACAGATGGTTTCCGCGGAGAAGCAAATGTAAATTTAACAGTAGAGCACGCATATCAGGTAGGTCGTTTTCTTGGCTGGTATTATGGTAAAGATAAAGAAGAGAAATGCAAAGTTGTAATTGGTAAAGATACACGTCGTTCAAGCTATATGTTTGAATATTCTTTAGTAGCAGGACTTACAGCTTCAGGGGCAGATGTATATTTACTGCACGTAACAACAACACCTAGCGTTTCTTATGTAGTAAGAACAGAAGATTTTGACTGTGGTATCATGATCTCTGCAAGCCATAATCCATACTATGATAATGGGATTAAACTCATTAATTCTAAAGGCGAGAAGATGGATGAGGAAACAATCCTTAAAGTGGAAGATTATATTGATGGTAAGTTAGAAATTCCGATGGCAGTACGTGATCAGATTGGATGTACAGTTGATTATTCCGCAGGAAGAAATCGTTACATCGGTTATTTGATTTCTCTTGCAACACGCTCTTATAAGAATATGAAGGTAGGATTGGACTGTGCTAATGGAAGTTCCTGGATGATCGCAAAGAGTGTTTTTGACGCATTAGGAGCAAAGACCTATGTAATTAATGCACAGCCAGACGGACTGAATATTAATATGAATGCCGGTTCTACACATATCGAAGTGCTTCAGAAGTTTGTAAAAGAGAATCAGCTTGATGTGGGATTCGCCTTCGATGGGGATGCAGACCGTTGTATCGCTGTTGATGAGAATGGAAGCGTTGTAGATGGAGACCTCATTCTGTATGTTTACGGCAGATATCTTAAAGAAAAAGGTAAACTTCGTAATAATACAGTCGTAACAACAATTATGTCAAACTTTGGATTGTATAAAGCATTTGACGAACTTGGTGTTGATTATGAAAAGACACAGGTTGGAGATAAATATGTTTACGAAAATATGGTACAGAATGGACATCGTATTGGCGGTGAACAGTCAGGACATATTATTTTCAGTAAATATGCAACAACCGGAGACGGAATCCTTACGGCCATTAAGATGATGGAAGTAATGTTAGAGAAGAAGCAGTCTTTAGCAACGTTGACATCACCGGTTCGTATTTATCCGCAGGTACTTAAGAATGTACGTGTAAAGAGTAAACCGGAAGCACAGAATGATGCTGACGTACAGGCAGCAGTAAAGCAGGTTGCAGAAACACTCGGAGCAACAGGAAGAATCCTTGTTCGTGAAAGTGGTACAGAGCCAGTGATACGAGTTATGGTAGAAGCGGAAACAAAGGAAGAATGTGAGAAGTATGTTGATTCGGTAATCGAAGTTATCGAGAAAAAAGGTCATTGTGCATAAAGTTTTTACTTAAATAGCTATTTTGCCAAAAACTAAAATAAATAAGCATGATATAATAACTGCGCCTTAGAGCAAGCGATGGATGCAGCGCATCATCGTGCATTGACAGGAGACAGTTGTTATATCATGCTTTTTTGTGCGTATTGTTTAATTTTTTATTTGGCTATATTGCTGTTACATTGCATTATGGAATGGATGTTGTGGGATTTTATAAAGCTTCATAAAATCTCTATAGAATTTCATCTTGAAATTTTGTTTTTGGTGATGTATAATATATCAGAACAAATGTTTGGAAAAGGGGCTGCTCTTGCATCTGTTTGCAGATTGCTGTAAGATATCAGATGGGAGATGACTCCCACCTCTGCAGGTGGCAAGCAGCAAGTTTGTATCATATGTTATGTTAGAATTTCCTGGAGAGATTTTAATTGACTAAAGATAGTATTTATTTATCAGGAGAATAATCATGGAGAATATAACAATTAAAGATATTGTAAAGGCTGCCGAAGGACAGCTTTTATGTGGAGATGAGAATAAAGTAATCAAGGAGTTTTCAATCGATTCACGTTCCGGTAACGAGGATAGCATTTTTGTACCAATCATCGGGGAGAGAGTGGATGCACATAAGTTTATTGATGGCGCACTTAAGATAAATGGTGCGACGTTTACATCAGAGCATGATAAGCCGTTAACTGGTTTTGAGGATAAGCCATGGATTAAAGTGGCAGATACAGTAGAAGCGATGCAGAAGGTAGGAACATTTTACAGGAATCGTATGAATCTTCCGGTTGTTGCTGTAACAGGAAGTGTTGGAAAGACAACAACAAGAGAGATGATCAGCACAGCATTAGCTTCACAGAAGAGGGTATTCCAGACAATCGGGAATCAGAATAGTCAGATTGGTGTGCCATTAACGCTTTCTCATCTTACAGCGGAAGATGAGATTGCCGTTCTTGAAATCGGTATGAGTGAAAGAGGGCAGATCGAGAAGCTTACCAATATGATTCGTCCGAATATAGCAGTTGTGACGATGATTGGAGTAAGTCATATTGCACAGTTGAAAACTCAGGAGAATATTTGTCTCGAGAAGATGGATATTGTAAAAGGACTTCCAGAAGATGGTATGGTCTTTTTGAATGGGGATGATAAGTTCCTTGCACCATATCGTGGAAAGCTTTCTCACAGAACATTTTTTTATGGATTGAATAAGGAATGTGATTATCGAGCAGAAGAAGTATGTGTGCGGGATGGACAGACCCTGTTTCGTTTTTATTATAAAGACGGCGAAGCAGAGAAAAATATGGAAGTTGTTCTTGGCACTATGGGAGAGCATAATGTACGTAATGCCTTAGTTGCATTAGGTGTCGCACATCAGATGGGACTTGACATGGAAGTGGCAGCGAAGGCACTTAGTACTTTCCATGGACAGCGTCAGCAGATGCATACATTAAAGAGCTGTACGTTGATTGATGATACATATAATGCCAGCCCAGATTCTATGAAGGCAAGTATTTCGGTACTTTCTTCTATGGAAGGTGTGAAGGGCAGGAGAATTGCCGCACTGGCAGATATGCTTGAACTTGGAGAAAAAGAGAGAGAATATCATTATGAAGTGGGTAAGTTTATTGCTGGGACACAGGTAGATGAAGTTGCTGCCTACGGTGAACTTTCCGAAGAAATATTAAAAGGTATTGAAGACAATAATGCGAGAATTGTTGTAAAGCATTTTGAGACAAGAGGGGAATTACAGGAGTATCTCTTAACATATGTACATCCGGATGACGTACTTTTATTAAAAGCGTCTAACGGAATGAAGTTAAAAGAGATAGCAGAAGCATTTTTACAGAATGAATAATTTTCAGGAAAAGGGAGCTTTACAGATGAAGATATATATAATGAGACATGGAGAGACAAAGTGGAATAAGAGGAGTAAGCTTCAGGGACAGGTTGATATTCCTCTGGCACCTAAAGGTATCGAGCAGGCGCAGATGACAGCAGAAGGAATGAAGGAGATTCCTTTTGATCATATTTTTTCCAGTCCGTTGAAAAGAGCGTATAAAACGGCACAGATTGTTCGCAGGGACCGCCCGATAGAGATTGTCCGCGATGACCGTCTGAAGGAGATGAGTTTTGGAACCTCCGAAGGGAAGTGTATCGGGAAGATTATGGAGAATCCGGCAATGATACGCTATCAGAGATTCCGTCTTGATCCAGAACATTTTCGTCCGGCAAAGTATGGAGAATATTTCCAGGATGTTTTAAGACGAACTGACGAATTCTTTAAAGAGGAGATTATTCCATTGGAAGGGAAAGCAGAGAATGTTCTCATTGTGGCACATGGTTGCGTAGTCAGAAGTTTTATCCTTAATTTGACAGGACGTTCTCTTAGTCAGTTTTGGAAGACACCTTTTGGAAAGAATTGCTCTTCGGTGGCATTTGAATATAAAAATGGTGAAATAAATATGATTTATGAGAATAAGTTATATTATGATACAGATTGTCCTGACTGGCAGCAACAGATTCCTTCCTATAAGAAAGGATATAGAAAGTAAACATTTATAAGTGGATATTTACAGGTGAATATCTATGAGAAGATATGTATAAAGGTAAGTAATTATAATAAAATTGTGAGGTATTTATGGGAGAACAGATGGCATATAATGCGAATAGCATTGCAGTTCTTGAGGGACTAGAAGCGGTAAGAAAGCGTCCGGGAATGTATATCGGAAGTGTTTCTACCAGAGGTCTTAATCACCTTATTTATGAGATTGTAGATAACTCAGTAGATGAACATCTGGCTGGGTATTGCAGTAATATTCAGGTGATTCTTGAAGAAGATGGAACGGCAACAGTTCGGGATAATGGACGAGGTATTCCAACAGGAATTAATAATAAGACAGGAATTCCGGCAGTAGAGATGGTATTTACTATGTTGCATGCCGGAGGTAAGTTTGGTACGGGAGGTTATAAGATTTCCGGTGGTCTTCATGGAGTAGGAGCCTCCGTTGTTAATGCACTTTCTGTCTGGCTTGAAGTGAAAGTACAGTCAGATGGTAAGGTGTATCAGCAGATGTACGAGAGAGGAAAAGCAGTAGCACCGTTGGAAGTCATCGGCAAGTGTCGAAAAGGCGATACGGGAACGAGCGTTACTTTTTTACCAGATGGAGAAATATTTGATAAAACATACTTTAAGGCGGAATCCATTAAGAGCAGATTACATGAGACTGCTTATCTGAATCCTGGATTATCTATTACCTTTGAGAATAGAAGACCAGGAGAAGAGGAAACCGTCCTTTTTCATGAAGAAGAAGGATTAAAGGCTTATGTCAGAGATTTGAATAAGGGAAAGCCGGCAGTTGGTGAGATTGTTTATTTTAAGAAAAAGATCGATGATATTGAGGTGGAAGCAGCTTTTCAGTATGTAGATGAATTTCAGGAAACAATTATGGGATTCTGCAATAATATCTGTACGATGGAAGGTGGAACCCATATTACTGGATTTAAGACAAAGTTTACGTCTATTATGAATCAGTATGCGAGAGAACTGGGGATTTTAAAAGAAAAAGATAAGAATTTTACCGGTGCAGATGTTCGTAACGGTATGACAGCGGTTCTTTCGGTTAAGCATAAAGATCCAAGATTCGAAGGACAGACCAAGACGAAGCTGGATAATCCGGATGCTGGAAAAGCAGTTAGTGAAGTACTTGGAGAAGAACTGACGTTATATTATGACAGGAATTTAGAAGAACTGAAAAAGGTGATTGCCTGTGCGGAAAAGTCTGCAAAGATTCGAAAAGCAGAGGAGAGAGCGAGAACGAATCTCATCTCGAAGTCCAAGTTTTCTATTGATACGAACGGAAAACTGGCAAACTGTGAGAGTCGTGTTCCAGAAGAGTGCGAAGTTTTTATTGTAGAGGGAGATTCTGCCGGTGGTTCTGCTAAAACAGCAAGAAATCGCCGTACACAGGCAATTCTGCCGATTCGTGGAAAGATTCTTAATGTGGAGAAGGCATCCATGGATAAAGTGCTTGCTAATGCGGAAATCAAGACAATGATCCATACTTTTGGATGTGGATTTTCAGAAGGCTATGGCAATGATTTTGATATTTCCAAGTTAAAGTATCATAAGATTGTCATTATGACAGATGCCGATGTAGATGGAGCACATATTGCAACATTGCTGCTTACATTTTTCTACCGTTTTATGCCAGATCTCATTCATCAGGGACATGTTTATCTGGCAACACCACCACTTTATAAAGCAATTCCGAAGCGGGGAAAAGAAGAATATCTTTATGATGATAGAGCATTAGAGAATTATCGAAAAACACATAAGAGTAACTTTACGCTACAGCGATTTAAAGGTCTTGGAGAGATGGATGCAGAGCAGCTTTGGGAAACAACGCTAAATCCAGAGACACGTATCTTAAAACAGGTTGAGATTGAGGACGGAAGACTTGCATCAGAAGTTACATCGATGTTGATGGGAAGTGAAGTTCCGCCGAGAAGAGAGTTTATCCATACGCATGCAAAGGATGCGGATCTGGATTTATAGAATAATGTACGTTCGGAATTTTTTCTTGTAAAGTCAAACAAAGAAAGATTTTGAAAGTACATAATAAAGAAACGGAGAGAAATATGTCTGAACAGATTATAAAAACAGAATTTTCTGATATTATGCAGAAGTCTTATATTGATTATGCGATGAGTGTCATCTGTCAGCGTGCCCTTCCGGATGTGAGGGATGGCTTGAAACCTGTACAGCGGAGAGTACTGTATGCGATGCAGGAGTTAGGACTTTCTGCAGATAAACCGCACCGTAAGTCAGCACGTATTGTTGGAGATACCATGGGTAAGTATCATCCACATGGTGACAGCTCAATCTATGAAGCATTAGTTGTAATGGAACAGGATTTTAAAAAAGGAATGCCCCTTGTTGACGGGCATGGTAACTTTGGTTCGATCGAGGGAGATGGAGCGGCGGCGATGCGTTACACAGAAGCAAAGCTTCAGAAATTTACACAGGAAGTCTACCTTGCGGATATGGACAAGAATGTGGTCGATTTCCAGTCAAACTTTGACGAAACAGAAAAAGAGCCGGTCGTACTTCCGGTTCGTATCCCGAATCTTTTGATTAATGGAGCAGAAGGAATCGCTGTCGGCATGACCACAAGCATTCCTCCACATAATCTTTCTGAAGTGGTAGACGGAGTGAAAGCTTATATGGATAATCCGGATATTACGACAGAAGAACTGATGGAATATGTAAAAGGACCGGATTTTCCGACAGGTGGAATCGTAGTCAATCAGAAAGAGCTAAAGAATATTTATGAAACAGGCAGTGGAAAGATGAAACTTCGAGGAAAGGTTCATTTTGAAAAAGCGAAAAAGCGCTCAGAAAGAGACAAGCTTGTTATCACAGAAATTCCATACACAATGATCGGTGCAAATATCAGTAAGTTTATTGCAGATGTGGTAGGTCTGATCGAGAATAAGACAACAAGTGATATTGTGGATGTTTCTAATGAGTCTTCAAAAGAAGGTATCCGTATTGTATTAGAACTTCGCCGGAATGCAGATGTAGAGCGCCTTGAGAATCTTCTATATAAGAAGACGAGATTAGAAGATACTTTTGGGGTAAATATGCTCGCTATTGCGAATGGAAGACCGGAACTTTTAAGCCTGAAAGATATCATAAGCTACCATACAAGATTCCATTACGAAGTACTCACAAGAAAGTATGAGACACTTCTGAAAAAAGAATTAGAACAAAAAGAAATTAAAGAAGGTCTGATCAAAGCAAGCGATATGATTGATCTGATCATAGAAATTCTTCGTGGCAGCAAGAGTTTAAAAGATGCAAAGAGCTGTCTGATTCATGGAGAAACAGACAATATTACTTTTAAGACACAGAAATCGAAAAAAGAAGCTTCAAAGCTTTGTTTTACAGAAAAGCAGGCTTCCGCTATTCTTGAGATGCGTCTGTATCGACTGATCGGTCTTGAGATTATGGCATTACAGGAAGAATACGCAGAAATCCTTAAAAAGATAGATAAGTATCAGGATATTTTAGAACATCCGGCTTCCATGAAGAAAGTGATGAAAAAAGATCTGGAAAAAATCAAAAAAATCTATGGATTTGAAAGAAAAACAGAACTTACCAATGCAAAGGCTGCAGTTGTAAAAGCACTGCCAATTGAAGAAAAAGAAGTTGTATTTGTCATGGATCGTTTCGGTTATTCTAAGATTCTTGATAAGAGTACGTACGAGAGAAACGAAGAAACCGTATTAAAAGAATACCGTCATATCGTGCACTGTATGAATACCGATAAAGTCTGTGTATTTACTGATACAGGTGTGATGCATCAGATAAAAGTGCAGGATATTCCATCAGGACGACTCCGGGATAAAGGAACTCCACTTGATAATATTGGGAATTATGATAGTAGAAATGAACAGATTCTTTTAATTGCACCGGATCGGGCATTAAAAGAATCCTCCTTATTATTTGTTACTGCCGCATCCATGGTAAAGCTTGTTAATGGAGCAGAATTTATTGTACAGAAAAAGACAGTTGCAGCTACAAAGTTAGCAGAAGGGGATACTTTAACAGCAGTACGTATTGTCAGCGCCAAAGAAAGTATCACTAATGCACAGATCATTATGCAGAGTGAAGAAGGTTATTTCCTTCGTTTTCCATTAGAAGAAGTAACAAGAAAGAAAAAAGGAGCAATCGGTATCCGCGGTATGAAGCTTCAGGAGCAGGATCATGTCAAGCACATATATCTTACCGGAGTGGAAGAGGAAGATACCCCATCTATTATTTATAAAGAAAAAGAACTGGTATTTAGTAAGATACGACTCATGGGAAGAGACGGAAAAGGAGTCAAGGTAAGAAGATAGGAACTGATTTGCAGATTTCGTGTAGACGAAAAAAGAAAAAATACCCTATCCCATCTGCTCTGTAGTCGCTGTGGTTAAGATGCTCATCCGCATCCTAACCACGCTCTGAAGCCGCATCTGGGATAGGGTATTTTTTCTTTTTTCTGACAACTCCAAATCTACAGTTGGTGAGAATGGGGATTAAATGCTAATTTGAGGGACTAAAGAAACGAAAAGTAGAAATTTGATATAGAAGAAAATGTGAAGATAGTCGCGGCATAGAAAATGCCTGACCGGCATTTTTACTGGCTCCGACATCACATTTTCTTCTATATCAAATTTCCGCTTTTCTGTTTTTTGGCTCCAAATGGAAATTAGTATTTAAATCTTGGATGGGAATAAGGGGGTTGTCCAGAAGTCTATGGTTTTCATTGGAATGAAAATCTCCAGATGGGGATATCTTCTTACGGAATTGTAAAGATATTATAGTGAAAGAAATCGGAGCAATCGGAAGACGTTGGCTTTTACTGCTATTTTCTAATGGCGAAATAGTTCTTTGATTAATCATAATTTTCTGGGGATCCCCCTTATTTTTTCTACACAAAATCATGATTTCATCTGGAGCCAGCAAACAGAAAAGCAGAAATTTGATATAGAATGAAATGTGATGTCGGAGCAAATAAAAATGCCGGTCAGGCATTTTCTATGCCGCGACTATCTTCACATTTCATTCTATATCAAATTTCTGCTTTTCGTCTGTTTCTCCTTACAATCAGGATTTAAAAATATCATACGGTTGCTTCTATTAATATTTTACCATTTAAATGGAGTTCTTTTACCCCAATTTTTTTATTTTTATTAAAGTTAAAACTTAACATATAGCCTTTATCAAGGTGATAATAAGAAAGGTAATCCCACGATTGTTTTTCGCCCCTTGTATTATAAGCATCGCCTCTCCATATTTTTAGTTCAATAATAAATTGTTCACCTAAATAATCAACGATAACATCGGTTCTTTCCATATTTCTTGTACGAGATTCTATATAATAATTTCCTGTGCCGTTGATAATTGGTCTTAAATATAATAAAAAATATCTTCTTCCATCCTCTTCAATAAATTTCTCTGCTTTATCTCCAAATAAATCATTAAAGTGGGTAACAAACTTTTCAAGAATTAAACACATATTTAAATGACCATGGTTAATGAATTGATTTTTATCTAGTAAGCCAGCTTTCGCTATGTTACTGTTTATAGCTTCTTCTGCCAGAAACAGGTTATATAAAACGGTTTCAAAAATTCTATTTGATACCATTACCTGTCCGTCATTATTTTTAATAAAACCAAACATTTCAGCTGCTTCTATAGAAGGATTTAAAGAGTTATACAGGATGGTTTTTCCATGAAAGAGTAATTCATATATTATTTCATGAAGCTGAGGATAATCTTGAATCTTGTTTACCAGAGATTCAAATAGAGTATTTTTTTCGTTAAGAAGAAGTTTGACGGCTTCAATAATTCCAGCTTTTGTCCAGGCATCCGTTTTTTCTGGAAAGTTTTTACTTCCAGCAACCCTTTCATCAATTAATTTGCAAAGTTTTGATACAAGAAATGGATAGCCTGCTGTGTAATCATAAATTAAATTAGCAGATATTTCGGTATTCATTCCTGTATGATAATCTGATTCATATTCATTAAGCATTCCCTCAATCTCTTTTGCAGAGAAGCTCATATCGACCAAGAAATCTGCCGCAATATTCCAGGGACTATTTCTTCGAGGCTCTGCTCCATTTTCAAACTTTTGTTTTAAATTTTTAATATCATATACACTTGATAAAATCACTGATTGAAAAGTTGGTTTTACATCTCGGTTAATATAGTAGCCTCTGATTTGTGCCAGAAAGTCTAAAAATATCTGATTGTTAGAAGCATTATCCACTTCATCTATAATTAAAATAATTCCTTTAGAAGAAATACCGCACCATTTGGAAAGGATTCTAAAAAGCATTGATAACGTAGTTCCTTTACCTATAAGATTATTTAAATCATCACTTATTTTGTTTGGAACTTCTTCACAAGCATCCAGTAATTCGCCGGAAAAAGCATCTACAAAAGCCGTTTCTGTAGAAAAGTCTGCTGAGCTAAGCATCTGAAAATCAAGGCTGATTACTATATACTCATCTTTCAAAAAAGCTTGTAAGGCTCTCAAAGTTGTCGTTTTTCCATATTGGCGAGCACGATTTATCGCGAAATACTGTCCGGCATCTACCATGCGTTTGATCTGTTTTAATTTTTCTGTAATGTCTACCATATAGTGTTCTTTCGGTCGACAGATGGCAGTTGTATTAAAATATTTTGGCATGCTTTAAATCTCCTTTCTCAAAGTTTATTATATTATAACATAAATACTATTTAATTCATTAGAGAAAACAGACGAAAATAAAAAGAATAGACCATTGCAAATGTAAAGATATCACTGCGTAGAAAATGCCTGTTCGGCATTTTT
>OGYI01001217.1_pt1 | contig 26386 bp, 27 predicted proteins | sample 1576521 | NCBI WGS metagenome assembly OGYI01 (sample SAMEA3541484, study PRJEB24748) | human gut metagenome | biome: human gut; feature: human-associated habitat; material: faeces | place: China | collected 2012
CCACGCTGCTCTACGCCGGCGACGAGCTGATCAGCATCGAGCCCCAGATGTTCGTGGAGCTCGAGGTCACGCACACCGAGCCCGGCTTCAAGGGCGACACGGCTACGAACACGACGAAGCCCGCCACGCTGGAGACCGGCGTGGAGCTGCAGGTTCCCACGTTCGTCGAGATCGGCGACATTCTGCAGATCGATACCCGCGACGGCCGCTTCATCAAGCGCGTCTAAGGTGCTCTGTCGGCCTGCGGGCCGACAGAAATGCTCGACGCTGCGAGGCCTCTTGGCACCGGATCACGACCCTTTCATGCTGTTCCCACGTGCGAGAAGCACGGTAGGCCGTATGATGGGCCGCCTTGGGTGCCAGGGGGCCTCTTGTTGTCTTTGCCCCGAGCCTGAGGAAGAAGGCGCCGCCTCTCGGGCGGCGCCTTCATGCTAGTACTTCTGGGCGATCTTGATGGCTTTGCGGTAGTCGGCGTAATCCTCCACGCAGTGGGCGTCCGAGGCGATGTAATCCACCAGGTCGTTCTCCAACAGCTTGAGCGCCGCCCGCTTGCTGTTGCTGCGGAACCCGCCTGCGGCGAAGTTCCCCGACAGCTGCAGCAGGCAACCCAGATCCTTCATCTCCTCGGCAACGCCGATGTCGTTCTGCACGGGCCGGTAGCGCTCCGGATGCGCGATGATGGGCTGGATGCCCTGGCCTTGCAGGTTGTAGATGATGCGCTGCCAATTCGGCGGCAGGCTGGCCACGCCGAATTCCAGCAGCAGCAGGTTCGTGCCCTCGAAGCAGAGGTGCGACGCGTTGTCGATTCCGAAGCTTATCAGGTTCTCCCAGTACACCTCGAAACCCAACGTCATCTGAAAGCCCTGCGAATGCGCGAACCGGCTGAGCACATCGAAGTGGTCGACGATGCGCTGATAGTCGAAGCGCGAGCCCCGGCAGTGGGGCGTGCAGACGATGTTGTCGATGCCCGACTTGCGGGCAGCGTTGAGCATGGCCTGCGACTCGGCGAAGTCGCTCGACCCGTCGTCGACGTCGAACAGGATATGGCAATGGAGGTCGAACATCCGCGGAACCCGCTTTCTGGCAACCTTCGCCTACGAGCGCGTCCGGTTCTTGTGGCGCGGCGCCTTGCCGCCCGGCGTCATGGCCTTGAAAGCGTTGGGCGCGTAAGGGTTGCCCGCTCCGGGGGCGACGGCCTGCCCGTCCGGCATGCCCGTGCGCGGCTGCTGCGCCGCGGGGCGGGAGGACGAGGCACGGCGTGGGGACGTGTGCCCTTCCTTCTCCCAGGACACGGGGTTGTTCAGGTCGGAAGGCATGGCGGACGGCTCGAAGTCCTCCTTGTTCACGCGCTTGCCGTCCTGCGTGTAGTAGGCGTAGTAGTAGCTGCTCTCGTCGTCGGTGCAGAACGTCATGACGGTGCCCAGAATACGGGCATCGGCCACGCGGAGCTGCTGGGCGCACTTCGCCACGAGGGAGCGCTTCGTCTGGTTCTGGCGGATGACCAGCAGCGTGCCGTCCACCAGGCTGCTCAAGATGGCAGCGTCCACGAACAACGACACGGGGGGCGTGTCGAAGATAACGTAGTCGAACGAGTCGCGCAGCTTGTCCACCAGCGACGCGAAGCGCTTCGTGCTCAGGATGTCCGCGGGGCTCGGGATGTTCGGCTCGGCGTCGAGGAAGTACAGGTTCGGGATGTGCGTCGGCAGGATGGCGTCGTTGAGCGAGGCCGAGCCCGAGAGGGCGGCGTACAGGCCGTTTGCCGGATGGACGTCGAGCAGCTTGCCCAAGGAGCGGCGGCGCATGTCGCACTCCACGATGAGCACCTTCTTGCCCGCCGTGGCTATGGCGTTGGCCAGATTCGTGGACACGATGGTCTTGCCCTCGTTCTGCTCCGAGGAGGTGACCACGATGGTCTTCACCTTCTCGTCCACCGAGGCGAAGCGGATGTTCGCCAGGAGCGTCTTCGACGCGTTGGAAAGCTGCGGGTGCTCGAAGCGCGCGAGGATCTTCTTGCTCTTCTTGGCCATGTTAGTTCCCCTTACCCTTCAGCGCGGGCATGCGGCCCAGCACGGGCAGCCCCAGAAGCTCCTCGGCTTCCTCGGGGCTCTTCACGGTGGTATCGATAAGGTCGAGCAGCACGATGAGCGCCACGGCGAAGAACAGGCCCGCCAAGAAGGCGACGGCGGTGTACATGATGCGGTTCGGGCCCGAGGGGGCGTTGGGAACCTGGGCGGCGTCGACGATGTTGACGGCCTTGAGCTCCATGACCTCCACGGCGGTGTCGGCCGTCTGCTTGGCCAGCTCGTTGGCAATCTGCGCCACGGCCTCCGGCTTCTTGCCTGTCACGCTCAGCGTGATCACGCGGTTCGTGGTGGCCGAGGTCACCTTGATGTCGTAGCCCTTGAGCGTGCTCATGCCCAGAGACTGGGCGGTGGCATCGATCACGCGGTTCGACTGGGCCATGACGGCGATGTCGTTCGCCAGCTGCTGGCTGGCCGTAGTGTCACTGCTCGTGATGTTCGAGCTCTGCTCATCGGTCTTGTTGAGCACGTAGAGCGATACGTCGGACGTGTAGTCGTTCGACATGAATCCCCAACAGTAGACGGCGGTGGCCCCTGCGAAAACGAGCGGGAACACAACGACCAGATACCACTTCTTCCGAAGCAGGTGGAGCAGTTCTAACAAGGTCACGGGTTATCTCTCCTAACGGGCCCAAGTATGGCATTTGCAGGTCGGTTAGTCGACCTGGCGGTAGTACACGTCCAAAACCGTCTCGTACACGGAATTCTTGTCGAGGTAGTACTCGGCGTATTTCTCGCCATGCTGCATCTCGCCCGAGAGCGTGGTCACGTTGAGGTTCGTGATGCCGCTCGAGAGCACCGAGGTGGCCAGGTAGCCGAATTCGCTGACGCCAAGGTTGGTGATAGAGTACTCGCTGGCCGTGTTGAACAGGTCCAGCAGCGTGCCCACGTTACCTTGGGCCATGCCGAGCGCCTGAGCGGCGAATGCCTTGATGTATTGCACCTGACGCGCTTGACGGTCGAGCGACGACGTGAGCACCGACGTGTCGCGCCATTGCACGTAGCGAAGCGCGTTGCTGCCGAACAGCACCGTGTCCTCGCCTTCGACGATAGCCGTGTTCGGGATGCTCTGCAGCGGCGTGAGCGCCACCCCGCCGATCGCATCGTTCAGAGGGCCGACGCCGCTCAGGTCGAGCGCGAAGTAGTACGAGATGGGCATGTTGTACAGCATGCGCGAGGCCACGGTGGTCGTGTACTGGCAGCTGGTCTCCCTGCCGTCGCCGTAGCTGTAAGCCAAGCACAGCTGCATCTTGTCCAGGCCGATGAACGCATCGCCCACGAACTCGCCCACTTCCACCATGCTGTCGCGGGGGAGGCCGATGGCGGTCGCCTCTCCGGTCTCCGTGTCAAGGGCCATCACCAGGACGGCATCGGCTTGGCCTGCCTTCTCGCCCACCTCGGCCGGAGCCGTGCGGTCGAAGCCGATGACGCAGATGGACACCATGTTCTCGTTCAGGGCGTACGTGTGCCCGTTGTACTTGACGGTCTTGCCCTCGTCGTAGGTGACGGCGTTCTCGACCGTCTGGATGTCCTCGGCTTGGGAGGCCTCGTGAATGGCGCCCTCGCCTGCCTTGATGGTGCTCATGATGCCCCAGGCCGTGCCTCCGCCTACCAGCGCAACCACGGCCAGCACGACGAGCGCGATGCGGATGCGCTTCTTGCGCTTCGAGTGGCTCCGCTTGCGCTTGCGGACGAGTACTTCCTGGCTCTGGGAGGCTGCTTGCTGCGCGAAGAACTCCGAGGAGTCGGTACGACCCGCCGTGGGTTGACCCGTCGAGCGACTCGGGGCCTGCGTTGAGGCCGGTCGACTTTGAGGGGAGGGCGGTCTATTAGTAGGTCGGTTGGTCATCTATCAAAACTCCAGTGACGATATAGCGGCTCGTGGTGTGGTTGGTATCGCTCATGCACGTGCTCAACTGCACTATTTTATCATCAATTGACAATTCGGTGTCACTTCGGGTGTTAACCAGCAAAGAATCCGGATGCATGACGAAGTCGAAGTACTCCTGCCTCACTGTCGGGTTCGAGAGGTCGTAGGAGTTCAGGATATGGCGGTCGTCGTAGAGGTAGGCCGACACCACGCGGTAGGTGAGCACGTGTCCCGGCGTGTAGATGCTCAGCGTGTCATGCTCGTTGAAGAAGTCCTCGTTCTCGAAGTAGTGCAACGTGGAGAACATGGTGCCGTTCTGCAGGTTGTGGCCGTAAAGCACGGTAACCGGGTCGGTGAAGTCGGTGCTGTTGGCCATCTCAGTGTAGATGGCGCCCTCCACGGCGTACTCGCCGTCCTTGTTGTGGTCGAGGTAGAGGAAGTCGTTCGTGGCGCTTTGCAGCACGGGCAGGTTCACGTCGGTGCCGGGTACGTAGACCCATGCGTAGATGTCGGGATTCTCCTGCTTGAGCGAGACGAAATCGATGGGGTTCTCCACGCGGTCATCGGCCGCGTCCTGCGCCGGCTGCTCCACCACGGGTTCCGGCGTGCTCCGCATCTCCTCGGCCACGCGGTCGAGCTCGCCCTGCTGCCAGATCAGGTAGCCGCACCCGGCGGCGACGCCGCACAGGAGGACGACGAGGAGCACCGCCAGGATAGCGATGGATCGCTTCTTCTTCCTGGCCGCAGGGTTCTCCACCTTAGCGTGGCGGGGCTGGAGGTCGTCGTGCTGGTCCAAGGGGGCTTTCGGCATGGGGGAGACCGCTCGCTTTCAATACAGGTGGGTCGTACTGCAGATGTTTCGACTATGGTATCAAACCGTTTACGCATAAAAGAAGAGACCTGTTGTAAAACAGGTCTCTTCGATACAAGTTCTATATAAGACTTGCTTGAAACGCTTGTGCTACTCGGTGACCTTCTTGCGCAGGGCCACGAACACAGCGCCAGCAGCGATGGCCGTCACGACGGTGGCGCCGGCAACGGTGCCGAGGTCAACGCCGGTCTGCGGGGACTTGGCACCCGTGTTGGCAGCGGCCGTGTCGGCAACCTTGTCGCCGATGGCGATCGAGAAGATCGACAGCTTGTCGACATGGATGGTGATGGTGCCGTCAGCGGCGACCGTGCCCGTCAGGATCTCGGTTCCTTCGGTGGTGTGCTGCACATACACCGTGAAGGCATGGCCAGCGTACTGGGTGCCAACGTTGAACGTCAGGTCGACGTTGGTGGCATTGCCCGTAACCTCGAACGAGGCGACGATGTCGGTGCCGGCCGGAACGTTGCTAGCCTGCTTATCAGTGGCCGTCACGTCATCGATCGTGCCAGAGCCAGCCTTGACGACAGCCGTCACGCCGTTGGCGCCCGTGGCGGTGTTGTTGTTGCTCGGACTCGGGTCTGCCCATGCCAGCGTCGGGAGCGCAAGCATGAGTGCTGCAGCACAAGCAATCGCTACAATCCTCTTCTTCATTCAATCCTTCTTTCCTTGGGTGCTCTTCACGCGAACACAGGTTTACAGCCTTACTCCATGAAATGATAGCGGCCGTTCGACGCGTTTGTCAATGAGAAATTGATCTTTTGCCTCGTAAACGTAGTAATTCCTCTTTAACGGGACAATTGGCGTGTTGTGCAATAAGCCCTTCTCCCTGGCTTCGGCAGGCATTTCCGCTCCGTGTGCAGCGGCTGTTCCTGCGAGGCGGCGAAGAACGCGCGCGAGTTGTGAAGGATGCTCTGGTGGGTATTCCGTGTCAGACGTGCAGCTTGCTCCGTCGTCAGATATTCAATGTCGATTGCCGAAGGAGAAAGCGGGAGGGGGGGGGGTGTTTTAACCGAATAAACGCCACCCCGAAGAAAGATTCTTCACATTTGGCGTTGCTAAACTGTAAACCTGAACCTATGATTTATAATGACAACCGCCAGTTTAATCAGGGAATACATAATCTTTTGCTCTGCGATGGATGTTGTTTTCCCATGGCGGCTGGTGAAAGGCCGAATTCGGAGGAGCGCGCACAGTGCCGCGCCTTCTGGCTGACGCAGGAAAGCAGTGGGACTGCGAGGACTGCACGGGGTATTACGACCATGCGTGCTTCCCGCCTCCGCCTTCTTCGCGCCTTTTCGGCTGTGGCGGTTAGACCGCCGGGCATATCTTACAAGCGAGGGATCGTCGCTGGGTGCGCGTCTCGTTGCGAGTAGGAGGATGAATAACGTTGTCGTTTCGCATCGCCTTTCGGCGCATGGCGAAGCCTTACCTTTGTATAGGCCCTTCGGCAGGAGGCTGGCTATGTGGTATGTCGTGCAAGTCGTCGGCGGCAGGGAGCGCCGCGTCCTCCATCTGGTGGAGCAGCTCGTTGATGACGATGTGCTGCAGGAGTGCTTCATTCCCCAGTACGAGATCATGAAGAAGATCAAGGGCGAGTGGAGGCGCCGCTCCGAGATCCTGCTTCCCGGCTACCTGTTCCTTATTACCGATAAGGTCGACCAGGCTGCGGACGAGCTCCGCAAGGTTCCCGCGTTCACCAAGCTCCTGGGAAACGACAACGCGTTCATTCCCCTTAACGCAGATGAGATAGCCTTCATCGATTCCTTCACGACCAAAGACCACCGCGTGGTGGAAATGTCGGAGGGCGTGATAGAGGGCGACGAGATCAGCATAACGAAAGGCCCGCTGGTCCACCATACCGCCCTGGTCAAGAAGATCGACCGCCACAAAAGACTGGCGTACGTAGAAACGACGATGTTCGGCCGCACGCTGAACCTCAAAGTCGGATTAGAGATTGTCAGAAAACACAGGAATATATCAACTTGACGAAACAGCCGCCGCTTTGGCGGCTGAAGCGGCTCTGCCGGGGGACGATTTCTGCCTTGAGGGCGACCCGATCGATTCAGCTGGAGACCGCATGGCTGCCCGCCTGCATCCGGGCATTGAGGTTCGTCCGCCTCTCTCGCGTATTCCAAGCAAATCATATGCACACGTAAAACGTGCTTTCGACATCGCGTTCTCGGCGATCGCGCTTGTGGCGCTGTCGCCCGTGCTGCTGGCGTGTGCCGTCGCGGTGAAGGCGACCTCCCCAGGCCCGGTGCTCTTCAAGCAGGAGCGGTGGGGGCGTGCCGGGGAGCACTTCGAGTGCTGGAAGTTCCGCACGATGCTGGTGGAGATCCCGCCGGACATGCCCGCCCAGGACTTCGCCGACAAGGCGGCCTTCATGACGTCGGTGGGCGATTTCCTGCGCCGCTGGTCCTTGGACGAGCTGCCGCAGTTCGCGAACATCCTCAAGGGCGACATGTCCATCGTCGGGCCCCGCCCTGTGATCATCCGCGAGAGGCGCCTCATCGACCTGCGCATCCCGCTCAACGCTGAGGCCGTGCGCCCCGGTCTCACCGGCTGGGCCCAGGTGAACGGCCGCAACCTCGTCTCCGACGAGGAGAAGGCCTTTCTCGACGGCGAGTACGTCGCCAACATGTCCCTCGCCTTCGACGCGAGGGTGTTCTTCAGGACGATTTCCGTGGTGTTCAGCCGGCGCGGCGTGGACAGGGATGCAAGATGAACACTATCGCCGGTCTTGTTTCAGTAATTATGCCTAATTACAACTGTGGAGCCTATATAAGCGAATCAATTGAGTCCGTACTATCGCAAAGCTATCCGAATTGGGAATTGATAGTTGTCGATGACTGCTCATCCGATAACTCGGCTGAGATCGTCAGAGCTTTTTGTTCCGCGTGTCCGAAAATCCATCTAGTAGAGTTAGCTGAAAACACAGGAGCAAGCAACGCAAGGAATAAGGGGATTTCCCTTGCGCAGGGGGAATACATTGCATTTCTTGATAGCGATGACATTTGGCTTCCCGAAAAACTTTCAATGCAGGTTCAATTTATGAAAGAGAATTCCTACGCATTCAGCTGTGCGTCGTATGCGGTTATTTCTGAAGATGGGGCAAGCAAAGGTGTCGTAAAGAGGCCACCGAGAAGCGTTGGGTACCATAGACTGCTATACCTAGGGGATTCGATAGGGAATTCCACGGCTATTTATAGTCAGCGGATGCTTAGGAAATGTTACGCACCCAGCATTAAGAAGCGAAATGACTACGCATTATGGTTAAGTATCCTTCGAGTTAATGGCGTAAAGGTTTACGGCCTTCGGGAAGTAGTTGCCAATTATCGGGTGCGCGAGGGTAGTCTATCGTCCGGCAAACGCAATCTTCCAAAATGGCAGTGGCATCTCTATAGAGAAATAGAGCATCTTTCTATCGCGTCAGCGGCATTAGCCTTTGTCATTTGGGCCATAACCAAATCTATTGGTTATGGCGTGGACAAGCTGCTCGAATTGCATTTCAGTAAAAGCGGTGCGTCGAAAGTTGAATAGACAATGTACGTCCTGCTTATAAATGCTGCTCTGATTGCAATCTATGGTCCTATTGTGTCGAGCAAAAGCAAGAAGGTTTGCGTAACGCTTATCGGCATTCAACTGTTTTTGCTTCTGGCCCTTCGAGCCGAATCGTATGGGCCTGATGCTGAGATTTATGCTGCGGGGTATAGATATATTTCAAGCCTCACCTTTTCTCAAATGCTTGGTGCTCTTAATCCCAATATTCTCGGCAACGCGAATTTGATATACCCATACGACTTCGAAAACGGATGGGTTGTTTTAAACTGGCTACTTGCTTCTTTAGGGTTTAGCTATCAGGGATTAATTGTATTTCTAGCGGCAGTTACATCGTTCTCGTTCTGTTTCTTTTCTTTACGTTATTCTGATACGCCTTGGTTTACTCTGTTCATTTTGAGCACCATGAATTTTCTCTGGTACTCGATTTCAATATTGAGACAGACGCTCGCTCTATCGATTTTTCTATTCGGCATCATCTATATTGTCAAGCGAAAGCCCATCAAATTCATGCTGGTTATACTTTTGGCGATGATGTTTCATAGAGCCGTTATATTGGCGGCTTTGCTGTATCCGCTATCTAGAACCAAGATGACAAAGAGGAAGCTCGCATATATTTTTGTTGCGTTCGTTGTGCTATGTGCGCTTTCCGCTTTTGTGTTGCCAGAAGTTCTGAAAATGATTCTCAGCGTATTTGGAAAAGCGGGGCTTGCATTAAGTTTCTCATGGAGTAGTCTCATCACTTTGCATATAGTGATCGTCGTCGCGATCCTGCTTCTGTTCGATGTAGATAAAATGACTGAAGAATTTAATGCGAATCTTTCATTGTGCGGAGTAGCTGCAAGTCTCCTCTTTTGTTCGGTATCGCTAAATAATGAAGTTCTAGCGCGTGCTGATGAATATCTTTGGATATTTGTCAGCCTTCTTATTCCAGTCTGTTTAAGGCAGGTTGATCCACGAATAGCTGTTTTAGGCAAAATGGGCGCGATCTGTTTACTTTTGCCTTTCCTTGCGTACCAGATATATGGAACAACTCTCGATCCGTACATTTCAATATTTGGACCGGTTTTTTAGTTCTATGAATGCCAATCTGAAAGTATTATTCGTAGCTAATAAATTCGGAGGTGGCGGTGCGGAGAGGGTTACGTCTATTCTCTGCAACCACTTCTACGCTAAAGGCTACCGTTCGGGCGCCGTGTCTATAGACGAAGATCATTGTTCTTATGAATTGAGCCAGGGCGTAAAGATGTACGGCTGCCAGCCATGCGGCCAAAAACATATCAATATAATTAAAAGGTTACATTTGATTAAAAGAGCCCTATCGGAGTTCGATCCCGACATAGTTGTTGCTCTTGGTCGTCCCATGAAATACGTACTGGCGGTTACTCGCGGAATGCAAGTCCAAACCATTGCATCCGAGCGGAATTATCCGCCTTGCATTTATTCTGAAAGGGAATTTCGAGAGTGCGTTAAGAATTATGAGCGAGCATCGCGGGTAGTATTCCAAACCGAAGAAGTTCAACAGCTTTTCCCGACTGATATCGTAAATAAATCTAAAGTCATACCGAATCCTCTTGTGACCGCGTTGCCGGAATATGGTGGTCCTTGCAGCAAAAGAATAGTCACCGCAGCGCGTCTCGAGCCGCAAAAGAATCTGAATCTCCTTATTGACGCATTCAATCTTTTTCACGAAAAAGTGCCAGGCTATTGTTTGGACATATTCGGAGATGGCTCGCTGCGTTTTGAACTGCAGCAGCATATCAATTCTTTGCAGCTGGAGGATAGAGTCAAGTTGCGCCCATACTCCGATGATGTTCATTCTGAAATACGCGATGCGGCCATGTTTGTGAGCTCTTCTGATTTTGAAGGAATGCAAAATTCGCTCATGGAGGCAATGGCGATGGGGATCCCTTGCGTTGCAACCGACTGCCTTGGTGGGGGAGCTAGGTTGTTGACAAGAGGCGGGAGACGCGGACTGCTTGTCGAGCGTGGAAATCGAAGGGCTTTAGCGGAAGCGATGACGGCGGTAGCGGTTGATCGAAAACTTGCAGAGGCACTCTCATGCGAAGGAAAAAGCATTGCCTGTGAAAAACACCAGCTTGAGATATTGAGCACATGGGAACAATTTCTAGTATATGGATGCTAAGACATGACTGAGGTATTTAAAAAACTCTATTGCTGCTTCTATCAGTATGTATGCGCTAAAAATGGTGAAGCATATGCAAAACGAATGGATGCTCGAATCCGCTTTGGCAGGAAACTCGATTTGGATCACCCGGTATCTTTGGCGGATAAAATTATCTGGCTTGAGCTCAATGAGCAGAGTAGTCTTAAAGTTGATTGCACTGACAAGTATCTAGTTAGAGACTATCTCAAGATTAAAGAGATGGAACAGTACTTGATACCTCTATGCGCGGACCCGTGGTTTTCTGAGGCGGATATTAGCTTTGATGGTCTTCCAAATAAATTCATAATGAAAGCGACACATGGTTGCAAAATGAATCATATTTGCCTTGATATGGCCGATACGAAAAGAGAAGAGCTTTTCTCGCTTGCAAAGACTTGGTTATGCTCAGAATATGTCGGTGCTTACTTCGAGCCTCACTATCGCAAAATTAAACGCGGTGTTATTTGCGAAAACTTGATAGCCTCGCCAGACGAAATCGTCGACTACAAAATACATTGCATAAATGGCAACCCGGAATTCATTTTAACGTGCTGTGATCGCTCTACGGAATTGAAGCTCGGTCTATATGATTTGAATTGGCGAAAAATCGACGGATTGACCTCCGGAACTTTAACCGCAGAAGTTGATAAGCCAGAAAATTTGGATGAGATGATTCGCGCATCGAAAAGACTCAGCGAGGATTTCGACTTCGTAAGGGTTGATTTGTACGAAACTAAGGAGCGCATATATTTTGGAGAATTGACTTTTACTCCTGCGTCAGGTGTTCTGCCGTACTTTACGGATGAATTTTTAAAAGAACAAGGGAAAAAACTTGTCATTTCGTCTTTGGCGAGCTGAGAAAGTGAGCAAGAGGATGACAATAGGATTGATTGGTTGCATCGACCCCGAGGAAACGCTATTTGACGGCCAGACGATTAAGACGCGAACCATTTACAAGTTGCTTGTAGACAGGTATGGGGCATCGGCTGTTAAATGTGTTGATACCAGGCAATACAAGCTGAGGCCCTTTTCGGTAATTGCCGATCTCATTTCCTGTCTTTTTACCTGCGATGATATGATTGTCCTCCTTTCTTCGAATGGACGAAAGGTTTTCTTTCCCGTTCTGAGCGTTGCTGCGAGAACCATGAAAAAGAGAATCTACCATAATCTCATTGGCGGTAGGCTCGCTGACGAGCTCCAGCAAAATCCCCGATATATGAAGTATCTGAGCTCTTTTGCAGTTAATTGGGTTGAAAGCCGAAAGCTTGAAGAGCGTTTGACTCGTCTCGGATTGTCAAACGCAAGATTTCTTCCGAACTTCAAAACACTGCACCCCGTTAATTTGAATGAAGTGAAACAAATGGGGTTCAGCGAGCATCCTCCCTATCGAATGTGCACTTTTAGTCGAGTAATGGAGAAAAAAGGAATCAACGAAGCGTTGTTGGCAATTACGCAGCTTAATGAAAAAGCGGGGTTCTCCCCACGGCATGATGGTTCTTCCGGCGCATCCGATTCTGCTTTCGCAACTTTAGATATTTATGGGCCTATTGACGATGCTTATAAAGACGAGTTCGAATCTGCGCTAAGAAGTTGCCCCTATGCCAAGTACAAGGGAATCGTTGCTCCGGATGCGTCCGTCGAGGTGATCAAGGATTACTACGCACTGCTCTTTCCCACTAAATGGGTCATGGAAGGCATGCCGGGCACAATAATCGACGCTCTTTCGGCCGGCGTGCCGATAGTTGCTAGTAAATGGCTTTACTATTCGGAGATGCTTGAGGATGGTGTTACTGGTTTTGGTTACGATATCGACAAGCCAGAGTTGCTTCTCGATGCATTGGAGAAGCTTTTGTTCGGAGAGGTGGAAATTGAGTCAATCAGAATGAACTGCCTTAATCGCTCTCGAAATTATACTCCTGACTTGGCATTTGGCGAGATGGTAAGGGTTATAGAAGAAAACATGGGTATTAATTGCTTGAAAAGCATCTGAGATTTGCGCATACGCTAGATGAGGAACATTTTGACAATCAAAGAAATCGCCAGCAAATTATCGAAATACATCAGTAAGCTTCCGCAGATATATTTGCTCGCTACCTCAAAGGGTTTCAATCGAGAAGGATTTTAGCGTGAGTGTCTTCAGGAAATATATTGACAACCCAAGGCTGCTGTATTGCTTTGCTGCTTCTAAAGGCCTAACACGTTGGGTTTCCGATGAGTTGCATCTTATGATGATGTACAAAGCTCTATTCGGCGTTGCTCCCGATCTCGACAACCCACGGTCCTTCAATGAAAAAATGCAATGGTTGAAGCTGCACAATCATGTGGAGAGCTACTCTAAAGTGGTCGATAAGCTTGCGGTTAAGGATTGGGTAAGCGAGAGGGTTGGCCGAGGCTATGTAAACGATACGTATGCTGTTTGGCAGGACGTGGATGATATTGATTTGTCTGTATTGCCCAATCATTATGTGCTTAAAACAAATCATGACTGTGGGGGTGTGATCATTTGCAATAACCCCGACTCGTTTAATATTGCCTTAGCGAAAGAAAAGCTTCGAAGGCACTTGAATGTTAATTATTACTGGGGTTGTAGAGAATGGCCTTATAAAAACGTAAAGCCTCTAGTATTTGCAGAGGAGTACCTAGAGTGCATCGAGTGGGAATATCAGACGTGGAACAGTTATGGTGATGTTAAGGCTATTGGGGTTATCACAGAGCCTCACGGATGCAACAAAAAGAGATTCTACGATACCGAGTGGAGAGAATGCCCCTTTGTTTCGTCATTGCCTAAACTGGAGGAACCGGTCGAAGCGCCTGTGGAGCTGATGCAGATTATCGAGCTGTCGCGTATTTTGTCCGCAGATTTCCCCTTTGTCAGAATTGATTTTATAAAGACGCGAGACGGCTTGCTTCGCTTGTGCGAAATGACTCTATTCCCGGCAGGAGGGTTCGTCAAATGGCAGCCGCCTGAGTGGGATATGCAAGCTGGCTCTTGGATTGATCTCTCCCGTTGCGATTAATCTGGAGTCTTGTAATGGTAGATGTTCTGGTTGTTGTCGGTGGGATGGACTTAGGCGGCATAGAGACATTCATTATGAATGTCTATCGCAAAATTGATCCGGATTTCGTCCGCTTTGACTTCTTGCTTCCTCATGACCGCAATTATTTCTTTGCTGATGAAATCCGTAATCGAGGCGGTAGATTGTACTACATCGACGAGAGCAGGAAACATCCCATCAAAATGCGAAAAAAGCTCGACGCGTTTTTCTGTGATCACTGTTATGACGTAGTATGGGCAAACAAGGGCTCCTTGGATTCTATGGCAATATTGTTTGCGGCAAAACGTAGTGGGGTTCCTCGCAGGATACTGCACTCCCATGCTAGCGCCTTGTCTGTTTTCGATATCAGGTCGGCGATGAACTATGCAATTCACTCCGTAAACAGACGTAGGATTGGGGCGGCAACTGATTTCTACGCTTGCTCCCCTGAGGCAGCCGATTGGTTTGGGTTTGGCCGTTCGGGGAAAGCTGATAAATGGAGGTTTGTGCCGAACGGCATAGATGTAGCAAGGTTCGCTTTTGATGATGAGAAGCGCAATCGCGTGCGAGATGCACTTGGTTTCGGGGTTGAGACTTTTGTTGTCGGCAATGTTGCGCGGCTAGTTAGTGTGAAAAACCATCAATTTCTATTAGAGTCCTTCGCTGTTCTTCAATCGAGCTGTTCGAAAGCAAGGCTGCTGTTAGTGGGATCCGGTCCAATGAAGACGGAGATAATAGCAAAGGCTTCGGAGTTGGGGATCTGGGAGAAAGTGACTTTGCTGGAGGATCGGATGGACACGGATGAATTGTATTCTGCGATGGATGTTTTTGCCTTTCCCTCAAAAGCGGAAGGACTTGGACTTGCTTTGATTGAGGCTCAGGCTTCAGGACTTCCTTGCGTCGTTTCGAAAGGCGTTCCTTCAAGAGCTCTCATTTGCGAAGGGTGTCAGGTTGTTGATCTGGCTGACGGTGCTGCAAAATGGGCTGATGCGATCAAACATGTTGCGACATTTGGACGTAATTCAAAAGGTCCTGAAAAGTTGAGGAATGCTGGTTTTGACATTACCCGTGTAACGGCAGATATTCAAGCTGATTTTATCCGCGTCACAAAAGACCAGAAAAGGGGTTTTGGTGTTTGAGCGTGCGGTGGTAACGGTTAGGATAGACGATATCTGCCCATGGAACGATATTGAGAAGGTTCGGGAAGCTGTTTCGGCGGTGGAAAGCTGTGGGGTTCGGGGGCTCTTGGGAGTCGTTCCAGCCTGCGCCGATCCAGACTTGCGTAAAAACGACTTCAATCCACATTTTTGGGAGTGGCTTCGCGGTATGAAAGACAAGGGTTGGTCCGTCGCCCTTCATGGTTACGCTCACCATCTCGATTCGGGCGGAAAATCACTCATTACGTCTGGGACAAAGAGTGAGTTCGCTGGGAAGCCATATGGTACGCAATTTGAATTGCTAGAAAAAGGAAAGCGGATACTAACCGCGCATGGGCTCGAAACTGATATTTTCTTCGCGCCGGCGCACTCCTTTGATTTGGTAACTCTCGAAGCGCTGAGAGAAGCGGGCTTCAGGTACGTTTCCGACGGTCGCTCTATGCATTGTTATGTGCGTAAGGGCATCAAGCATATTCCGTGCCGCAGCTACGGCATGCCAAAGCACCCGAGAGGCATTGTCACGCTGGCGCTTCACCCTTGCGAGGATAAGCCATTAAAGCCCTGGCTAGACTACATAGAGAGATGGCGGCAGAGCTTAGTCGACTTTTCTTCGCTGCTCGATTCGCCATGTCGCAACATCATCGGACCTTTTGAGGAGAAAGCTTTCCTTGCGTGGCGGAGCAGCTTGAAGCCCGGGTTGCAAAAAATGAGATACAGCTTTGCTGATTGCTGTGATTTTGGAAATTTTTGATGCAGATATATTCAAAGTCGAGCGATTTCTTTTGGAATTACAGTGGCCTCTTTTTTAAAATGGCAGGTCAGCTGCTTTTGCTTCCTATGGTTTTGTCGATGCTTCAAGATGATCTGGTGGGTTTGTGGTATGTGTTTCTGGCTGTCAACAGCTTCGTGATCACTTTCCAGGCTGGTTTCGGCCCGACCTTTGGTCGCAACGTTGCTTTTTGTTGGAGTGGCAGCACGGCGTTTCTTGTGGAAGGGGCCCCTAAGGTTGATGGGGGCGAAGTGAATTTCCCTGTGTTGCGAGCGCTAATTGGCTCATGTAAGCGCATATATCGGATGATTGCTTTTGCTGTGTTGATCGGAGTTGCCTCGCTCGGAAGCCTTTATGTCGTATCCGTTTCCGAGGGGTTGACGCCTGCTCAATACACTGCTGCTTGGATAGTTTTTTGCATTGGCGTTTTCGTTAACGTTCTATATACCTATTGGGATTCGTTCTTAAGGGGAATAGGCGATTTTGCGGGTGTAAATAAAGCTATCATTGTTTCTAGCCTTACGCAGATTGCTCTTACAGCGGTTATGCTGTTATTCGACCTGGGCCTCCTCTCGTGCGCGGTAGGTTTTCTGGTTCAGGGCTTAGTGTTTCGCTTCATGTGTAAACTGTTTTTCTTTCGTGCGGAGGGTATGAGGGAGGGACTCGGAGATGCTCCGACGCCAACGAGGAGCGAAGTCTGTGAGATAGGGAGAGCGTTGTCGGTTAACGCTTTCAAGGATACGGCTGTTTCTCTTGCGAACTATGCCGTTACGACATCAAATACGCTCCTGTGCGCCGCATTCATCGGATTGTCGGAGTCCTCTGTCTTCTCGGTGACCCTTCAAGTGCTGAACGCCTGTGTGAATTTGAGCACGGTGGCTCTGACAACCTATTCTCCATCGATGCAATCGGCATATGTAAACGGCAACAAGGAGCTTGGGCGTAAGCTGGCGGGGAAATGTCTAGTCAGTTTCTATGCCCTCTATTCGGTTGGTTTCGTTCTGGTTCTGTTTGTTTGCATGCCGGTATTGGGCTTGTTTAAGCCAGGAATCGATTCGATGCCCCTCCTTACTATTTCTTTAGGTCTTTACCTGCTGCTCTGGCGTCATCATTCGCTATGTGCAACGCTTATCTCCAATACAAATCATGTTCCCTACGCAACCTCTTTTGTCTTTTCGGCTGTGCTGGGAGTCGCTCTCTCAGTTGGTTTTCTTATTTTAAATGGTGGCAGTGTGCTTGGTTTAGTAGCTGGGCAAGCCATTGCCCAGCTAGTTTACAACAACTGGAAGTGGCCTCACGAGGCAGGGCGGCTGTACGATACCACGTATCCGTGTCTGTTGCGTGCAGGGGCAGAAGCATTCACTGCCAGATTTAAGAGAAGCCGATAGCATAGAAGCGTCAACAAAGAAAATTGCGGCTATTATGGGTGGCAAGAGCTCGGAGCGGGAAGTATCGTTTTCTTCTGGGCAATGCGTTATGAGTGCCCTTGAAGAGTTGGGCTACGCCATTGAGATGGTGGATCCTGCGACGTATGTCGGAATAAGGCGTTTGGCGGATGGCGGTTTTGATTGCGCATTCCTTTGCCTTCATGGTGCGTATGGCGAGGATGGGTGTATCAAAGGGCACCTTGATCTAATAGGTCTCCCATATACGAGCTCTGATGTGCTTGGTAGTGCGCTGGCAATTAATAAGGCTATGGCTAAAGTTATTTGATCCCCCAAGCGCTTCCGGGCTTCCATGTTTGTGGGCTTCTGGCCATGTCTTTGGCGCTTGCGCTATGCGCTGTTCTTGTTTTAAACCATCTTGTCTGCACGGTGATATCGGTGGACGTGGCTGTTTTGGTTTACGCGACGGTTGGCATCGTCTGCCGCAACGAGATGGCTTTGCTGCCGGCGCGCAAGGTTTTTCCAAATTTGAAGAAGGGAAGGTAGAGGGCTGCTCTATGTCTAACAGGAAGGAAAGTGCGCAGGCGTCGATCCTCGTAACTGGAGCCGCCGGCTTCATCGGGGCGTTTCTCTGCAGGCGCCTGTTGAAGGCGACGGACACGCGCGTCGTTGGCTTCGACAACGTTAACGACTACTATGACGTCGACATCAAGGAGGGCCGGCTACGGATGCTCGCCGAGGCGGCTGGCGGGAGCGGCGCGGACGCGAGCGCCGAGGGCTTCTCCTGCGGGCGCTTCGAATTCATCCGGGGCGACCTGGCGGACGAGGCGTCGGTGGAGGAACCCTTCGATCACGTCCGGCCCGACGTCGTCGTGAACCTGGCCGCCCAGGCGGGGGTGCGCTACTCCATCGAGAACCCGCGCGCCTACGTCGAATCCAACCTCGTCGGCTTCTTCAACGTGCTCGAGGCCTGCAGGCGCCATCCAGTCGGGCACCTCGTGTACGCAAGCTCAAGCTCCGTCTACGGCGGCAACGAGAAGGTGCCATTCTCCGAGGAGGACCGCGTGGACTCGCCAGTGTCGCTCTACGCTGCCACAAAGAAGTCCAACGAGCTCATGGCCCACGCCTATTCCAAACTCTACTCCATCCCCGCGACGGGGCTGCGCTTTTTCACGGTCTACGGCCCCATGGGGCGCCCCGACATGGCCTATTTCGGGTTTACCGAGAAGCTCGTGCGCGGCGAGCCCATCAGGATCTTCAACATGGGCGACTGCATGCGCGACTTCACCTACGTCGAGGACATCGTGGAGGCGGTGGCGCGCGTCATGGAGAACCCGCCCGAGGTGAAGTACGGCCCAGACGGGTTGCCCCTGGCCGCGCACCGCGTGTACAACATCGGCAACTCCCATCCCGAGAGCCTGCTCGATTTCGTGGACACCCTCCAGCGCGTGCTCGTGGAGGAGGGGGTCCTGCCCGAGGGCTACGACTTCGAGGCGCATCGCGAGCTCGTCCCCATGCAGCCGGGCGACGTGCCGGCGACCTACGCGGACGCCTCGGCGCTCGAGCGGGACTTCGGATTCAGGCCCTCGACGCGCCTGGAGGACGGACTGCGGGAGTTCGCCCGCTGGTACAAGGGGTATCGCAGGAGCTAGACGCGTAGGCAAGAAGACGCCCGAGCCCAGTGAATCACACGTTCTTCCAGCGCTTCAAAAGAAAAAGGCCTCTGCGCTCGGTGCTTCCGCACCCTGCTTCGGCCTTTGCAAGCAGTACATGCCGTCCCTAGCAAATGTCAACCACTTCCGACGACTTCGTCACCAAGATCAGGCGCCTGACGCTTTTCACGAGTGACATGAGGCGGCGCAGCTCCTTGGCCGCCGACTCGTCGGACATGCCCTTCGCGCGGCGGATGTCGATGACAACGTTCGCCGACTACCTGCCCGCGTTTCGAAGTATGCGCTGCAGAGCTCTCACGTTATCCGTTTCGGGGGACTTTATCTCCCAGAGCATGCCGCCCATTTGGATGTCGGCGCTCTTCACGCGCATCCGTCGGTCTCGGCCACGAATCTCACGACCCTGCCCGCCGCGGCGAGAGTCCGCGCCGTCCCAAGCTCGTGCGGCCAGGGGTGCGCGTTGCCGGGTATCTCGACTCTGCCCTCATGCGATCCCATGCCTGGAAGCTCCTTGTCGCGACGACTACCGTTCCCGAGACAATTATCATTATACAGTACATATGTTCGAGTATTTCGAAAAGATAGGAGAATGAAATCATGAGGATAGCGGTCGCGGGCACCGGGTACGTGGGATTGTCGCTGGCGGTGCTGCTGGCGAGGCGCAACGAGGTCGCGGCGGTGGACGTGGTCCCCGCGAAGGTGGAGGCGCTCTCGAGGTGGGAGAGTCCCATCCGGGACGCGGAGATCGAGGAGGCGCTGGCCGAGGCCGCCTCGGGGGAGCGCCCGCTCGCGCTCACGGCGACGCTCGACGCGGCGGAGGGGTACAGGGACGTCGACTTCGCCGTCGTGGCCACCCCGACGGACTACGACCCGGCGAGGAACTTCTTCGACACCTCGAGCGTGGAGGCGGCCGTGTCCGCCATCCGCGCGGCGAGCCCGGGGGCGTGGATCGTCGTCAAGTCGACCGTGCCCGTCGGCTACACGGCGCAGCTGCGGGAGCGCCTGGGCGACCCCCGCATCCTCTTCAGCCCCGAGTTCCTGCGCGAGGGCCGCGCCCTCTACGACAACCTCCACCCCTCCCGCATCATCGTGGGCGCCGACGAGTCGGATCCGGAGTCCTTGGAGGCCGCCAAACACTTCGCGGGGCTCCTCGCGGAGGGCGCGGAGGACGAGGCCCCCGTCCTCGTCATGGGCTCCACCGAGGCCGAGGCCGTGAAGCTCTTCGCCAACACCTTCCTCGCGCTGCGGGTCGCCTACTTCAACGAGCTCGACACCTACGCGTGCTCCCGGGGCCTGGACGCGGCGCGCGTCATCGAGGGCGTGTGCCTGGACCCCCGCGTGGGCTCCCACTACAACAACCCCTCCTTCGGCTACGGCGGCTACTGCCTGCCCAAGGACACCAAGCAGCTGCTCGCCAACTACGCCGACGTGCCGCAGAACGTCATGGGCGCGGTCGTGGAGGCCAACCGCACCCGCAAGGACTTCGTGGCCGATCAGGTGCTCGAGCGGGCCTCGGCGCTGGAGGAGCCGCTCGTCGGCGTCTACCGCCTCACCATGAAGACGGGCTCCGACAACTTCCGCGCGAGCTCGGTGCAGGGCGTCATGAAGCGCGTGAAGGCCAAGGGCGTGCCCGTCCTCGTCTACGAGCCGGCGCTCGACGCCCCCGAGTTCTTCGGCTCCGAGGTCACCCACGACCTCGCGTCCTTCAAGGAGCGCGCGGGCGTGATCGTCGCCAACCGCTGGAGCGACGAGCTCGCCGACGTGGCGGGCAAGGTGTACACGCGGGATTTGTTCAAAAGAGACTAGCTGTGCAGAGTCGGATAGGAAGGCTATAAAGAGCTAGCATTCTCTTACTTCTATTGGAGGGTATATTCTCAGCAGGTGGCCGCTCCTATTGCGAGAGCGCGCCTCGGGTGGTGCCGGCGGCGACGCTTTCTATGATCCTCGCTAAGGCTTCTTGGGCGGTTCGTCCTTTGCCGAGGAGGTCGGCTCCCTCGAGGGTGACGAGGTATCCGAGCGTGTCGCATTCGTGCTCGGCATTGGCACCCTGCTTCTGCCGGAGCAGGTTCTTCTCTATGAGCAGGTTGACATAATCGAGGAAGTCGCTTTCGGTGCAGACGAGGTCCTGCGGGGTGGCGAGCTCTCCTGAATTGCATGCTTTGAGGATATCCATATAGCGCTTTCTAGCGTTGTAGCGCTTCCTGCCTGTGACGCGGTACCGCTTGACGGGGAGGCCCTCAACGAGCCATCTCCCTTCCTTCTTGACGGCGTTTGCAATCGTTCCCTCCCGGCACCATTTTTGGACGGTGCCTTGCGACTTGCCGAAGAGCTCGGCCATTGCCTGCGTGTCCATGACGTGTTTAGGGTCCTTCGCCAAAGAATCGTCTCGGTTTTCCTGCATGCTCCGCTCCTTGCGTCTCGGGTACCGTGCCCGCTTTTCCTCTTGGTAGTGCCTTTTCAGGTTGGACAAGGCCCTTTCGAGCTCGTGGGCCTCTACGTGCAGCGTTTCGCTCTGGCGGGCCAGCTTGAACCCGTTCGGGAAACGTTGGGCCAGGTGCTCCTCGATAACGGCGTTCGACCGTTCGACGCTGATGCCGCCGCCGTGCACGAACGCCGCGTGGATGGGCGCCGGGACAGCCGAGAGCGTCTTGCCGTTGGAATGCTCGTGCCACACCAGGCCGCGCTCCCTCAAGCGCTCACGGATCGCGCCCTCGCTGCAGCCGAGTTCACCAGCCCTCTGCTTTTCCGCGCGCCGGAAATTTTGACGCCGGCTTTCCGCCGAAAACCGTTCTAGGTCGACATGGCCGATCATGGGGTCCTCGAAGGGGGAGAAGTCCGGCTCCCGGTTTCGATATGCCACGCTTGCCGTTCCGTGCTCCCTCTCCATGAGCGCGTTGAGATCCGCTCCCCTGATGGTCTTCCCTCCATTGTCCCGGTAGGCCACGATGGTGTCGTCGGACAAGCGAAAGGCGCTGTTCCCCGGCGTGCCGCTCCAGGTTCCCGCGGTGGGAAGGGGCAAGGTGGTGACGCTTGCGCTCGCCGCAGCGATTCTCACGTCATCGACCGTAAGTTCGGGTTCGCATGCATGCAGCGCGCCTAAGCGGTTTCTACCATTAGCCATCGCATATCCCCTTGGGCGCGTCTTCCTCACGATCTCGATGCTTGGTTCCGGTAGTCCAGGCCCTTGCTTGCAACGATGTAGGAATGGGGCACGGTTGCCGTGCGGCGACAGTGAATGCTACGAGTAGCAGCACAGGGCATTATCTATGTTGCGCAAGCATTATTCCCCAAAGAACTCCGAGTCGAAAAACTCCGCCAGCGACACGCCGAGGCCTTTGGCTATCTTCTCCAGGTTGACCGCTGCCACGTTGCGCTTGCCGGTCTCCACCTCGCCGAAGTAGGAGCGCGACATGCCTATGAGGTTGGCGAACTCCTCCTGGCTCACCCCGCGCTCGGCGCGCAGCTCCTTGATGCGCAGGCCTATCTTGCTCCGGATGTCGTAGTCGCTCATGCCGCCCCTTTCGCCTTTTCCTCCCATGATTCCCTAAGGCCCGCTATAAGTTGACTCGCTATGGGCGGCATTTTCTGAAGGTGATAAACGACCAAAGGCAAGGATGCGCTTTTCTCGTATTTGCTGTAGTTCGATGTGCAAGGCAGCTTGAGGGTTGAAGAGGAGGGGGCGCGTTAGGTGCGGGTTCTACAGATAGCCGCTTATGAGATAGTACATGTTTCGCAGATACCGCCTCTTCACCGTTATCGATATGGGTTATTAAGTAAACATAAATGAATAAAAAAGCTCATATATAATTAATATAGTAAATAAATAAGAAATCGTGGTAGCATAATGTTTTTACTTGAGATTGGGCGATTGGGGGGGGCATGGGCCGACGTCGTCGCTCGCTGAGCGATATTCTTTGGACTGATGTTCGGCGTCTTTTTAGGCGTGCGGCTTCCGATTGGCAGGCAAATTCCCTTGCACGTGGAGCCACCATGGTGGTCATGGTTGCTTCGGCTCTCGCAGTCTCGTTTACGGTTGTGCACGGTGCCTTCGTTTTGCTTTCAGGCAAATTCAATATTCTTGGCGAGGTGGAGCTTGTTGCCGGGGCGGTCTTTGGTCCTCTTATGCTGGTTGCGGGGTGGATGAACTGGCAGTTGTATCATCGGGGCTACGAACTTCGCGAAGAGCCGGTCGACACGCTGTTTCCGCCGAGCGGGCATGGGAAATGGCAGGATCTGTATGCTCAGGAAGACGATTATCCCTCGGATCCTTCTGCCGTGCTTCGCTATGCCGACGAGTTTTTCTACAACGCCCTCGTTAACCCGCGAAGCGTGTTTTCCCGCATCAGTGAGTTCGTTGAACCTGGTCGCAAAATGCTTGATTGCAAGGTCAACTACGAGGTTTGCCCTCCTCCTAGAAGGGGGGTTCGCATGTTTGGCATCAATGACTTATCGGTCAACCAGGCAGTGGAAGTGGTGTCGTGCTTCTTGACGGTGCCAGTGAGTTTCCAAAAACGAGGAGACCTCACCATAAAACTCAACGTATCCAACACGCATGGAAACGATCTGCCGACGGTGAAGCAATCGGAGGTCTCCGAGCATATAATCGCTCTAGTCGAGAACTACGAGTTTGGATCTAGGAAGAAGCTCAAGGGCTACCTTCCATGGGTTTCCGGTACCAGGTATGACCTCGAGTGCTACTTGAACAATATGCAGGCGAACGAGAACTGCGAGGCTCCCGAGAAAACCTTCCGTCTTATGCAGGAACTCGCCGCGTCGGACGAGGACGTCAGGTTCAGCGAGCATATGCTCTATATGCTTTCGGGTCTCAGGGATGTGATACCGGTGTGTGTATCCTTGCACGTGGCCGCATTGAAAGACCTGGCCACGTCCTCGACATGCGCGGATGCGTTCCCTCCGCGTGTGTTCGGCTTATATCTCGAACAGAAGTGCGAAACAGAGCGAAAACCTGCGAACGTGTTTCCCAATCCACGTGGAAGGAGGAGGCTCGAGCTTCTCAATAGGTTGATAGGCCGGTTCGGCAAAAGAACCGATACGGTGTACTACAACCTGGCTCGAGCTGGAAGAAGCACAAGCTACCATCTCTACCTGGAAGGTCCGGAGGGAACCTATTATGCGAGAGGCAGCCTTCTCAAAGACAATCCTTGCGACAGGCGCACCATTCATGCGGAGTACGTGGAAATGCAGAAACGATATGGGCAGAGGCATGCCCATATCTACATTCGCAACGGCCATCTCATGTCAAATGCCTCGTTCATGTTCCGATACAAAAAAGCGCCCCTCGATACGTACCACATTATGTTCGTTGCAGCATTTCTCTGTTTGGCCGTCTTGGTCGTCTCGGCCATCACCTCCGTTTCCTCGGCGCATGACGGGTTCGCCAACCTGTCGGTCCCCGCGATGATTTTGGCGGTGGCGACTGCGGCTGGTCCGTGGATCTATAACCGCACGAGCGACGGAAAGGGAGACAGCTTGGGTGTGGAAGTCTCGGCGGTAGTGCTGACGATTTGTTCAGCGATGGCTATCATACTGTTCTTCATAACGGCCCGTGCCAACTTTGTTTCAGGTGAGGCTATTATACTTTGGAGCCTTCTGGTGGCCATCATGGTTATCAATACGGCTTTCGTCGGCTATGTGGCGCTTCTTCATAGTTCGCTCTATCGCTATCTTGTAGACAAGGTCGTCGAAGGTGGTCCGAGAGCGGGCATGGCCCCTCAAGGGCCTCGAGCAGTGGAGGTTGATGGCGGTATGCGCCTGGATACGCCGCAGGGCAGGATCGCAAGGAATCCGTACAGCCTCTGGACAGAGGCGCTGCGCGCTTGCAGAGAGTCCCACGACTTCAAATACGAAAGGACAGGGTTGCGCTAATGAGCGTTGAGGCATCAGCTGAAGAATGTGGAGATAGCGACAAGAAGAGCGGAAGTGTGACGCTGGGGCAGATTATCGCCTTGATCGCTGCGGCAGCGGTAGGCGGGTTTGGTATGTTCCGTGTTTGGGATGTTTCGCACTACCTATTCTGGGCTCCTGAAGAATTCGCGAAACCCTTTCACGAGTTAGGGAACCTATGGGTACACGGCATGGTTTTGGGGACAGCATCGCTGCTTGCCGGGCTCTGCCTGATTATCGTGTCGCTTACTGCGATCATGAGGATCCTTCGCCCGGACGAGCCCCGTGACTACGATGAGGGGCGATCAGACGGTATGGACAGTAACCGCGTGTACATGTTGCTTAAAGAGCAAGCTGGGATCGAAGCGAGGATTGCCGAGCTCGAGAAGCCCCGGTGCGACTCCGATTAGGGGTGGTATGGGAAGGAGGGTCGCCAGCTGGTGCAGTGACTTTTCAGCGGCTTTTGTTGCTCCCAACCCAAGCCTGCGCAACCTCCACGAACGCCCTCGCTGCGGCGCTGGCCTCTTCGCCTGGGCGCAGGCAGAGGGCTATCTCGCGGTCGACGGGAACCTCGGGCGGCAGGGCGGCCAGGGGGAAGGGGGCGTTCTCAAGGATGAGGGAGGACAGGACGCTGAAGCCCAGGCCGGCACTTGCCAGCGACATTGCGGCGTAGTCGCTCACGATTGAGAACCTGACGCGCGGTTCCACGCCGTTTGCGCGGAACACCCCGTCCATCTCCGACGAAGCTCCGCTCTCCAGCCTGATATAGGGCTCGCTGGACAGGGCCGAGGTGGGGAAGAAGGGTGCTTTCGCCAGCGGGTGGTCGGGCGCCACAGCCACGAGCAGCGGGTCGCGGGCGAGAGGCACGGTGCGCAGGTTCAGCCTGACGGGCAGCACGGCGAAGCCGACGTCGTAGTCGCCCCTCCATACAGCCTCCTCGAGCTCGGCCTGATCGTCGATGCAGGCCAGGTCGAGCTCGACGGAGGGGTGCAGGAGCCCGAACTTCTTGGCAATGCCGGGGAGCCATTGGATGGCCGTGCTGGTGAACGTGACCACGCGCACGTTGCCGCCCTCGAGATGGTGCAGGTCGGCCGCGCGGGCATGCAGCCGGCGCTCGGCATTGCAGACGTCCTGGACGAGCGGTGCCAGGTCCGCCCCCTCGGCAGTGGGCCGTGCGCCCCCGTAGTCGCGCACGAGCAAGGTGGTGTCCAGCTCCTTTTCCAGCGAGTTCACCAGGTAGCTCATGCCGGCCTGCGTGTAGCCCAGCTCTCGCGCGGCCTCCTTGAAGCTGCCGGTCTCCAAAACTTTCAGGAACGCCTCGTATTTCTGGTTGGCCATAGTTTTCGATCCTCTTCGTAAAGCTGTGATCGGTAGTAACAAGAAATACTTTCAATTATATAAAGAAAGTCTCGTTTTACTTTCAATTGGACTAAGCATACCATAGGTGCAATCCGGAACAGAGACCGAGGGCCCTGCCAGGCGACAGGGCGTTGCTCTGCGCTGTCCAACGACAGGGCGGAAACAAGAGAGGAGGCGGGACGTGGCGCGCATCATGGACATACGCGGGATCTGCATTGCGAGCGTCGTGCTGCAAACCGTCATCTTCGGCTCCGGCAGCGCCTTCACGAAGCTCGCCTACGAGAGCATCTCGCCCCTTTGGGCGCTTGCCATCCGCTTCGGGCTGGCGTCGGCGGTGTTCGCGGTGCTGTTCGGGCCGCGCATCGTGCGGGGGCTGCGCGGCGCGCGCCTAGGCGATTGGCTTCCGGCGGCGCTGTGCATGGCGGTGTCGTACATCTCTTGCAACGTGGCGCTCGACCTGACCACAGCCACGAACGTGGGGTTCCTCATGGCGCTTCCCGTGGTGTTCACGCCCATCTTGGCAGCCGTGGTGCTGCGCCGGCGCTACCGGCTGGGCCACC
>OGYI01001238.1_pt1 | contig 26100 bp, 11 predicted proteins | sample 1576521 | NCBI WGS metagenome assembly OGYI01 (sample SAMEA3541484, study PRJEB24748) | human gut metagenome | biome: human gut; feature: human-associated habitat; material: faeces | place: China | collected 2012
GGCTACGCCGGAGGAAAACAGGTCCACCCGTTCCGCCATGCTTTTCCCGCGGGTGATGAGCACGGCCCAGACTGCCGCCGCCGTAAAGGCCACCGTCACCGGAACGGCGTAAAAATCCTGTACGGCTACGGAGATGACCAGGTAAAGCAGGAAGAAAACCAGCAGGGGGCTCAGCGCCCACAGGCTGGGTTTGACGGGCGCCGTATCCTGGCTGTCTGGAAAATGGGTCATGGGGAGTGCGTGCTGCCGGAGATGCTGGGCGGCTTAGTTTCCGGCGGCTTCCGCCTGGTCCAGATACCACCGGTAGATGCGCTCCACGCCTTCTTCCAGATCCACCCGGTGTTTCCAGCCCAGGGAATGCAGCTTGGAAACGTCCGTCAGCTTGCGCATGGTGCCGTCCGGCTTGTCCGCGTTGAATACCAGTTCTCCCCGGTAGCCTTCCGTGGCGGCTATCAGGCGCGCCAGATCGCCGATGGAGATTTCCTTTCCGGTGCCGATGTTGATATGGCAGTTCCGCACCTCCCGGTCTTCCCCTTTCAGCTGGCTGAAATCCACCTGTTCCATCACGTGGACGCAGGCATCCGCCATGTCTTCGCTCCACAGGAATTCGCGCAGGGGCGTGCCCGTTCCCCACAGTTCCACGGAACCGGGGGTGATGCCGTATTTGGCCAGCGCGGCCAGGATGGCTTCTTCCGGCGCCGTTCCGTCCACCTGTTCCACAGGCCGCGCGTCCAGGTCTTTCCGGACGGCGTCCCAGTCCCCTTCCATCAGGCGCTTGGCCAGGTGAATCTTGCGCACCATGGCGGGCAGCACGTGGCTGTTCTCCAGGTGGAAGTTGTCATTGGGGCCGTACAGGTTCGTAGGCATCACGGCGATGTAGTTGGTGCCGTACTGGAGGTTGAAGCTCTCGCACATTTTCAGGCCTGCGATTTTGGCGATGGCGTAGGGCTCGTTGGTGTATTCCAGCGGGGAGGTGAGCAGGGCGCTCTCCTTCATGGGCTGGGGTGCCTCTCGCGGATAGATGCAGGTGCTCCCCAGGAAGAGGAGCTTGGATACGCCGTGCCGGAAACTTTCCCCGATGACGTTCTGCTGGATCTGGAGGTTGCGGAAGATAAAGTCCGCCCGGTACCGTGAGTTGGCGATAATGCCGCCCACGAACGCCGCCGCCAGAAAGACGTATTCCGGCTTTTCCCGGTCAAAGAATTCCCGCACGGCCGCCGGGTCCTCCAGGTCCAGTTCCCGGTGCGTCCGTCCGATCAGGTTGGAATAACCCCTGTCTTCCAGGGATTTCCAGATGGCCGAGCCCACGAGGCCGCGGTGTCCGGCCACGAATATTCTGCTGTTTTTTTCCATCTCAGGAATTGACGGGATTTTTGACGTATTCCATGTCGTGGCGGACCATGATGCGCACGAGTTCCTCAAACGGGGTGGAGGTGGGGTTCCAGCCGAGGAGGGTTCTGGCCTTGGTGGGGTCTCCCAGCAGTTGTTCCACCTCGGAGGGGCGGAAGTACTTGGGATCCACTTCCACCAGGATATGGCCCGTCTTCTTGTCGCGCCCGCGTTCTTCCACGCCTTCGCCTTCCCATTCCAGCTCAATTCCGGCTTCACGGAAGGCCAGCGTGCAGAATTCCCGTACCGTGTGCATTTCCCCGGTGGCGATGACGAAGTCTTCCGGCTTGTCGTGCTGGAGAATCAGCCACATGCACTCCACGTAATCCTTCGCGTAGCCCCAGTCGCGCAGGGCGTTCAGGTTGCCCAGGTAAAGCTTGTCCTGCATGCCCTGGGCGATGCGGGCCGCCGCCAGCGTGATCTTGCGGGTGACGAAGTTTTCCCCGCGGCGTTCGCTCTCGTGGTTGAACAGGATGCCGTTGACGGCGAACATGCCGTAGGATTCGCGGTAATTCTTGGTGATCCAGAAGCCGTATTGCTTGGCTACGCCGTAGGGGGAGCGGGGATAGAACGGCGTGGTTTCCTTCTGGGGAACTTCCTGCACCAGCCCGAAGAGTTCGGACGTGGAAGCCTGGTAAATGCGGCATTTCTTTTCCATGCCCAGGATGCGGACGGCCTCCAGCATGCGGAGGGTGCCCACGGCGTCCGTTTCCGCCGTGTATTCCGGCACGTCAAAGCTGACCTTCACATGGCTCTGGGCCGCCAGGTTGTAGATTTCATCCGGCTGCACGGTCTGGATGATGCGGATCAGGGAGCTGGAATCCGTCATGTCGCCGTAGTGGAGGTTGATCAGCCGGTTTTTCTTCATGTCCCGCACCCACTCGTCCAGGTAAAGATGCTCGATGCGGCCCGTGTTGAAGGAAGAGGAGCGGCGCAGGATGCCGTGTACTTCATAGCCCTTGTCAATCAGGAACTCTGCGAGAAAAGAACCGTCCTGTCCCGTGATGCCGGAGATTAATGCGATTTTGCTCATGTGCTGTGTGTAGGTGGTTTGTTGGCGGAGGAGGTTGAAGAATAAATGGTGAAACCTCCAGCGGAGCCGCAGTTGATGCGCTCCGGGCATAAATAGCGCATTTTTCCCATGGTGGCGAGGAAAATGCTCTGGTCATGGAAGAGGAATGCCACTGTCAGCGGACGGCTTTTCCTTTGCCGGACGCAATCATTTCCTTGAAATCCCGGAACAGGTACTGGGGGTCTCTGGGGCCGGGGGCGGCTTCCGGGTGGTACTGCACGCTGAAAACGGGGAGCGTTTTGTGGGCGATGCCCTCCACGGTATTGTCATTCAGGTTCATCAGCGTGATTTCCACGTCGTCCGGCACGGTATCCGGATCCACGGCAAAACCGTGGTTCTGGGACGTGATGCTGATTTTACCCGTGCGGAGGTCCTTCACCGGATGGTTGGCGCCGCGGTGGCCGAACTTCAGCTTGAAGGTCTTCGCCCCCAGCGCGTGGGAAATGATCTGGTGCCCCAGGCAGATGCCGAACATGGGAACCTTCCCGATCAGGGCGGCTACTTCACGGTGGATGTCCGTCAGCGTGGCGGGGTCCCCCGGACCGTTGGAAAGAAAAACGCCGTCCGGCTTCATGCCAAGCACTTCCTCCGCCGTCGTGTGGGCGGGAACCACGGTCACACGGAAGCCGTTTTCCCTCAGTTGGCGCAGGATGTTGTACTTGATGCCGAAGTCGAAGGCCACGATGTCGTACTCCGTGGGGGGCAGTTCCCCTTCCGTCACCAGCGCGTCCACTTTCTCCGGGGTCATGGGATGGGAGCCGATCTTGTCCACGATGTTGCAGCCTTCCATGGAGGGGGCCTTTCTGGCGGCTTCCACGGCTTCCTCCGGCGTCAGCTCCGTGGTGAGGCAGGCGCGCATGGCCCCCGCGGAGCGCAGGTGCTTGGCGATCTTGCGGGTGTCCACCCCCTCAATGCCGATCACGCCCTGCTTTTCCAGCCACGGGCCCAGGGCTTCCGTGGCGCGCCAGTTGGAAGGAACCTTCGCCAGCTCCGCCACCACGAAGCCGCTGACCTGCGCCTTGCCGGACTCGTAATCTTCCGGGTTGACGCCGTAATTGCCGATCAGGGGGTAGGTCATCGTGACGATCTGGCCGCTGTAGGACGGGTCCGTCAGGACTTCCTGGTAGCCGGTCATGGACGTGTTGAAGCAGGCTTCCCCCACTTCCGTGCCCGTAGCTCCGAAGTGCGAACCGATGAAGACGCTTCCGTCTTCCAGTGCGAGAATGGCTCTCATGATGATATAAAAATGCTGTGTGGTATGGGGTTAAACGGTCTGGGCATGGTATTCCTGGATGGTGCACACCTGGAGGTTCCTGTTCTTCAGCGCCTCAATGGCGTTCACGCAGGCCTGCGCGGAGGCCAGGTTCGTGCAGTAGGAGGTTTTGGCGGCGATGGCGGAGGAACGGATGATGATGTCGTCCGCCCGCGCGTCGTGGGAGCCGGGCGTGTTGATGATGAAATCGATGTCCCCGTTCTTGATGTGGTCCACGATGTTCGGGCGGCGCGCCTCGTTCACCTTGTACGCGCGTTCGCATTCGATGTCGTGCTGGAGCAGGTGGATCATCGTGCCGCGCGTGGCGCACAGCGTGAAGCCCATGTCCGCCAGCTGGCGGGCCATGTGGAGCACGCGCTCCTTGTCCCGGTCATTCACGGAGATGAAAACCTTGCCTTCCGTCGGCAGGGGATTGAATGCGCTGATCTGGGATTTGGCGAAGGCTATGTCCGGGTCCGGGTCGATGCCCATCACCTCCCCGGTGGATTTCATCTCCGGCCCCAGCACCACGTCGATGCCCGGGAAGCGGCCCCAGGGGAAGACGGCCTCCTTCACGCAGTGGTATTCCGGCGTGATTTCCCGGGTAAAGCCCAGCTCCTCCAGCGTCCTGCCGGCCATGACCTGCGCGGCCAGCTTGGCGAGGGGCCTGCCGATGGCCTTGGAGACGAACGGAACGGTGCGGGAGGCGCGCGGATTCACTTCAATGACGTAAAGCTGTTCGTCCTTCACGGCGAACTGGATGTTCATCAGCCCGCAGACGTTCAGCCGCCGTGCCAGCTCCTTGGAGGCGCGCGTGATTTCCTTGTGCATTTTCATGGAAATGCCCATGGCGGGAATCATGCTGGCGGAATCCCCGGAGTGGATGCCCGCGGGCTCCACGTGCTGCATGATGGCGCCGATGACGGCCCGCTCCCGGTCCGCGATGACGTCCACGTCAATCTCCACGGCGTTTTCCAGAAAGCGGTCGATCAGCACGGGGCGTTCCTCGGAGGCCTCCACGGCTTCGTTCATGTACCGGCGCAGCTCCTGCTCCTCGTACACGATGATCATGCCGCGGCCGCCCAGCACGAAGGAGGGGCGCAGCAGCACCGGATAGCCGATGCGGGCGGCAATGGCGGCGGCGTCCTCCACGTTGGTGGCCGTCCCCGCGTCCGCCTGCTTCAGCCCCAGCTCCCTCAGCAGGGCGGAGAAATGTTCGCGGTCCTCTGCCAGGTCAATGGCCTTCGGGCTGGTGCCGATGACGGGCACGCCGTGGGCTTCCAGGGCGTTGGCCAGGTTCAGCGGCGTCTGGCCGCCGAACTGGACGATGACGCCGTCCGGCTTCTCCTGCTCGCAGATGTGGAGCACGTCTTCCAGCGTCAGGGGTTCAAAGAAAAGCTTGTCGGAGGAATCGTAGTCCGTGGAGACGGTCTCAGGGTTGGAATTCACGATGATGGTTTCATACCCCATTTCCCGCAGGGCCATGGAGGCGTGCACGCAGCAGTAGTCGAACTCGATGCCCTGGCCGATGCGGTTCGGGCCGCCTCCCAGGATGAGGATCTTCTTCCGGCCCGTGTCGCGCGCCTCGTTTTCATCCCCGTACGTGGAATAAAAGTAAGGCGTGTATGCCTCAAACTCCGCGGCGCAGGTGTCCACCAGGCGGTAGCCGGGCACGATGCCCTGTTCGCGGCGTTCCTTCCGGATGCTTTCCTCCGTAGTTCCGCGTGCCAGGGCGATCTGCCTGTCGGAAAAGCCCAGTTTCTTGGCTTCCCGCAGGTCCAGTGCGTCCAGGCGGTCGCCCGCCTTCGCCAAGTCCCGCATCTGGGCCAGGAACCAGGGGTCAATCTGGGTGAGCTGGTGCACCTCGTCCAGGGAAAAGCCGCTGCTGAACGCCGTCTGAATCCAGAAAATGCGTTCCGCCGTGGGGACGGCCAGATTCCGCGTGATTTCCTCCGCGGTGGGCTTCTGCGGCGCCTTCGCGTCGAAACCCCAGCCCCAGCGGCCCGTTTCCAGGGAGCGCAAGGCCTTTTGCAGGGATTCCTTGAACGTGCGGCCTATGGCCATGGCTTCCCCCACGGATTTCATGGAGGTGGTCAGGTGCTCGTCCGCCTGCTTGAACTTTTCAAACGTGAAGCGGGGAACCTTGGTCACCACGTAGTCAATGGTGGGTTCAAAGCAGGCGGGCGTTTCCCTCGTGATGTCGTTGCGCAGTTCGTCCAGCGTGTAGCCCACGGCCAGCTTGGCGGCCAGCTTGGCGATGGGGAACCCCGTGGCCTTGGAAGCCAGAGCGGAGGAACGTGAAACGCGGGGGTTCATCTCAATGACGATCATGCGGCCGTTGGCCGGATTGATGGCGAACTGGATGTTGGAGCCGCCCGTTTCCACGCCGATCTCCCGGATGACGGCGAAGGATGCGTCCCTCATGACCTGGTATTCCCTGTCCGTCAGGGTCTGGATGGGAGCCACGGTGATGGAATCCCCGGTATGCACGCCCATCGCGTCAATGTTCTCAATAGAGCAGATCACCACGCAATTGTCCGCGCGGTCTCTCATCACTTCCATTTCAAACTCCTTCCAGCCGATGAGGGATTCCTCAATCAGGATTTCGGAAACGGGGGAGAGGTCCAGCCCGCGGGCGCAGATTTCCTCAAACTCCGTCTTGTTGTACGCCACGCCGCCGCCCATGCCGCCCAGCGTGAAGGCGGGGCGGATAATCAGGGGAAAGGTGCCTATGTCCCCGGCTACCCGGCGCGCCTCCTCCATCGTGTGGGCGATGCCGGAGCGCGGAACGTCCAGGCCGATGCGGATCATGGCCTCCTTGAACAGGTTGCGGTCCTCCCCGCGGTCAATGGCGTCCGCATGGGCGCCGATCATGCGCACGTTCTCCCTCTCCAGCACGCCGCTGCGGTGGAGCTCCATGGCGCAGTTCAGGGCCGTCTGGCCGCCCAGGGTGGGGAGCAGGGCGTCCGGCTTTTCCCGGACGATGATTTTCTCCACGAACTCCGGGGTGATCGGTTCAATGTAGGTGCGCGGGGCGGTCTCCGGGTCCGTCATGATGGTGGCGGGATTGGAGTTTACCAGCACTACTTCATAACCTTCTTCCCGGAGGGCCTTGCAGGCCTGGGTGCCGGAGTAGTCGAATTCGCAGCCCTGGCCGATGACGATCGGGCCGGAGCCGATCACGAGAATCTTTTTGATGGAGGTATCTTTAGGCATAATGGCGATGGAAGAATCCTGTGGTTCTGGACCGTGGATTTCCGCCGGGGGAATTAAGTGCCCGCAGGGCTCCGGAGGAAAGTTTTTTTACGGCCAATGACGCGGATTTTTCAGGGGTTGGTGGTCGGTGGAAAACAGTGGGAAAAAGGGCGGCCGGGACAGGGCGCGCCAAGGCCCCGGAGCCGTGCCTTTCCCTCTGCGGGCAGAGGCTTGCCCCGCAAGGGGCCGGCAAAGCTCCGGAGCTCGTCGGTGCACCCTAATAGATGAACAGCATTTCCCGGTACTTGGGGAGAGGCCAGGACCGGTCGTTCACCAGGGTTTCTGCGGCATCGACGCTGGTTCTCAATCGGGACATCGCGGCAAGGATGTCCTCATGGCAGCTCGTGAGCGCGGTTTCCAGGGTATCCAGGTCGGACACGACGGAATCCAGGGCGCCGCCCAGCTTGTCCGCCAGCTTTTGCAGGGCGGCGGTCCCGTTGGTCCGCTTGGCGTCCAGTGCCCTGGAGAGCGCGGAAACGGTTTGCTTGTATTCGTTGCGCAGGGCAGGGAGGATGATGGTGGCCGCCATTTCCCAGGACAGGCGCCCTTCAATGCGGATGCGCCTGTGGTATTCCTCCAGGAAAATCTCAAACCGGGATTCCAGTTCCCTGCGGGAGAACACCCCGTACTTCTCGAACAGGGCCACATTCTTCTCATTCACCAGGGTGTGGAGGGCGGTCATCGTGTTTTTCAGGTTGGGAAGGCCGCGGCGTTCCGCTTCCTTCACCCATTCCTCCGAATAATTGTCTCCGTTGAAGATGATTCTCTTGTGTTCGGAAATCCTGCGCTTGAGCGTCTCCTGGAGCTGGGCCAGGAAGGTCTCCGGAGCGAAGGAGGAAAGCTCCTCCGCCAGGGAATCGAAGGCCTCCGCCACAATGGTGTTCAGGGTCATCATGGGGCCCGCGCAGGACTGGGCGGAGCCGGGGGCGCGGAACTCGAACTTGTTGCCGGTGAAGGCGAACGGGCTGGTGCGGTTGCGGTCCGTCGCGTCCCGGGGAAGGACGGGCAGCGTATCCACGCCGATCTGGAGCGTGTCGTTGCGCCTGCCGCGGCCGGATTCCCCGTTGATGATATTCTCGATCACTTCATTGAGCTGGTCGCCCAGGAAAATGGAGATAATGGCGGGAGGGGCCTCGTTCGCGCCCAGGCGGTGGTCGTTCCCGGCGCTGGCTACGGAATTGCGCAGCAGGTCGCTGTGCTTGTCCACAGCCTCGATGATGGCGGCCAGCACGGTCAGGAAAATGGCGTTCTGCTGCGGGTCCGTGCCGGGATCCAGCAGATTCTTGTCCCCGTAGGAAATGGACCAGTTGTTGTGCTTGCCGGAGCCGTTGACGCCCACGAAGGGCTTCTCGTGGAGCAGGCACACCAGCCCGTGCCTGCTGGCCTGCTGGCGCAGGATTTCCATCACCAGCATATTGTGGTCGATCGCCAGGTTCACGTCCTCAAACAGGGGGGCCAGTTCAAACTGAGCCGGGGCCACCTCATTGTGGCGTGTCTTGGCCGGAATGCCCAGCCGCCAGAGTTCCTTTTCCACATCATTCATGAAATTGAGGATGCGCGGCTTGATGGAGCCGAAATAATGGTCTTCCAGCTGCTGGTGCTTGGCGGGCGGCGCGCCGAAAAGGGTGCGGCCCGTCTGGACCAGGTCCGGGCGGTTCAGATAGAAATTCTTGTCAATCAGGAAATACTCCTGTTCCGGCCCCAGCGTGATGGTCACGCGTTCGTCCGGCAGCCCGAAGCACTTCATCAGCCTCTTGACGGCGTTGCCCAATGCCTGCCGGGAGCGGAGCAGAGGGGTTTTCTTGTCCAGCGCGTCTCCCGTATAGGAACAATAGGCGGTGGGAATGCAGAGGGTGGCTCCGTTCCCGTGCCTCTTGATGAAGGCGGGGCTGGTGGGGTCCCACGCGGTGTAGCCGCGGGCCTCAAACGTGCAGCGCAGGCCGCCGGAGGGGAAGCTGGAAGCATCCGGCTCGCTCACGATCAGATTCTTGCCGGAAAAGCTCATGATCGGCTCCATGCCCTTGGGGTCCAGGAAGGAATCATGCTTCTCCGCCGTGGAACCCGTCATGGGCTGGAACCAGTGCGTGTAGTGAGTGGCTCCCCGTTCCAGAGCCCACTGCTTCATGGCGTGGGCTACGTCCGCGGCAATGTCCGCGTTCAGCGGCAGGCCGTCCTGGATAGTGGACAGGAGGGTTTTCGCCGTGTCCTTGGGCAGGTACTTCTTCATCACCTCCGTACTGAAAACGTCGGCGCCGTAATAATCAATGCGGACAGGAGCGCTCTCGCTCACCCCGCTCACGGGAAGGGAGGCGATGGCGCTGATGGCTTGTGTTCTTGTCGAGTCACTCATCATGGTTAACTGTTGTATCTTTTTCCTAGCAAGAACCGTGCCAGCTTTTTGAATCAACTTGTGCCGGAGTGGGTATGGTGTTTTAAGAAGTTGCCTATAAATATATTGCAGAAATTGTAAAAGGAAGCCGTGGAAAGAAGAGGGATGAAAAAGGTGAAAGCATTAATTACAAAAATGTAAAATCACGGTGAAAGGGTAATTACGAAAATGTAAAAATATCTGCTTGGGAGAGGGAATTGTCCTTTGCCGCCGTGGGGCCTCTGTCATGCCGGAAGGCCTGTCAAATCATGTAAAACCGGGGCGGCGGCGTTCGGAAAACGGGGAGAGTGGAAGGAGTGCATAATGTTGGCACGGTTTTTGCTATAAGAAAATCAGCTTAACTCAAATAAAACAGCAAACTGATGAATAGTGATCAATTCGAGACAGGCATTCCTGCGCCGCAGGGATTGTATGACTTTGAACAGGAGAGGGACGCCTGCGGCGTGGGGCTGGTGGCGGACCTGAAGAATGAACCGAGCCACAAAATCATTGAAATGGGTGTCACCGTTCTCAAGAGGCTGATGCACCGCGGCGCCGTGGGAAGCGATCCCGATACCGGAGACGGAGCGGGCATCCTGCTGGCCCTGCCGGATGAATTTTTCCGCCTGCTCCTTCCCAACAAACTCCCCGCCAGAGGAAAATACGGAGTCGCCATGATGTTCGGCGGCTGCGGCCATGAAGAGGAACTGGAGGCCGCCGTCACGGAAAACGGCGGCAGGGTGATTGCCTGGAGAGAGGTTCCCGTGGACCGGGACAGCATCGGCGAGAACGCCCGGCGTACCTGCCCCCTGATTCGCCAGCTCTTCATCGACGGCAGCGGCTTTGCGGACCAGGCGGCACTGGAACGCAAGCTCTTCGTAATGCGCCGGGAAATGGAGCGGCGCGTGGAAGGATGCTACGTGTGCAGTTGTTCCAGCCGCAGCATCGTGTATAAGGGATTGTTCCTCGGCACGCAAATTGACGGATTTTACGAAGACCTGCGCCATGAGCGTTTCAAATCTCCGCTGGCCCTCGTCCACCAGCGCTACAGCACGAACACCTTCCCCACGTGGAGCCTGGCCCATCCCTTCCGCTACCTGGCCCACAACGGGGAAATCAACACCCTGCGCGGAAACCTGAACCACCTGAGCGTGCGGGAGCCGCACCTGTCCTCCGCCCTGCTGGGGGATGACTTGCAGAAGCTCCTGCCCCTCATTCCTCCCGGCCAGAGCGATTCCGCCTGCCTGGACAACATGGTGGAACTGCTCGCCGCCGCCGGGCGCGACCTGCGCCACGCCATGCTCATGCTCATGCCGCAGGCCTGGGGCGTCAACTACCATCTGGGACCGGACGTGCGCGGCTTCTTTGAATACCATTCCGCCCTGATGGAGCCGTGGGACGGCCCGACCGCCGTCGTCTTCTCCGACGGCGTCAACGCGGGCGCCATGCTGGACCGCAACGGCCTGCGCCCCGCCCGCTACACGCTGACCACGGACGATATTTTCATCCTGGCCTCGGAAACGGGCGTAGCGGACATTCCCGCGGAAAAAGTGGCCCGCAAGGGCCGCCTGCGCCCCGGAGAGATGATCTACTGCGACCTGGTGAACCACCGCCTGGTGTCCGATGCGGAAACCAAGAATGAAATGGCCCGGCGCATGCCCTACCGCCGCTGGGTGGAACAAAACAAGATTTCCGTCCGCTCCCTGTTCGACTCTGTCTCCGCCTCCGCGGAAATGCCGGACCTGGCGGTTCATCAGCGCCAGTTCGGCTTCACGCAGGAGGATGTGGAACTCATCCTCCGCCCGATGATGATGAAGGGCGCGGAACCCCTCGGCTCCATGGGGAACGACGCGCCGCTGGCCGTCCTCTCTGGAAAGGCGCCGCTCCTGTTCAACTACTTCAAGCAATTGTTCGCGCAGGTGACCAACCCGCCCATCGACCCCATCCGGGAGGAACTCGTCATGAGCCTGACCACGTACATAGGCAACCATCCCAACATTCTGGAGGAAACGCCGGAGCACGCCCGGCTCATCAAGATGGCGCGCCCCGTCATTACGGACGAGGAGCTCAACCGCCTCTGCAACATCCGGGAAGCCGGCTTCCCTTCCGCCAGGCTCCCCCTCCAGTTCCCGGAAGGCGGGGACGGAAACGCTCTGCGGGAGACGCTGGACAGCCTGGCGGAATCCGCCGTGGGGCTGGTCAGGTCCGGCGTGCGCATCCTGGTGCTGACGGACCGCAACATAGGCCGCGGCTACCTTCCCGTTCCCAGCCTGCTGGCCTGCTCCGTGGTGCACCGCGCCCTGGCGGCCGCCGGACTGCGTTCCGACGTGGGCCTGATCCTGGAAACGGGGGAGGCGCGGGAAACGATGCACTTCGCCCTGTTGCTGGGTTTCGGGGCCACGGCGGTCAATCCGTACCTGGCTATGGCGACGGTCACCTCCCTGGCCGCGCCGCAGGACTGCCCGCTGGACGTGGTGAAGGCCTCCGGCAACTATATCAACGCCATTGACAAGGGGCTGCTTAAAATCATGTCCAAGATGGGCATTTCCACCTTGCGCAGCTACCGCTCCTCCCAATTGTTCGAGGCCGTGGGGCTGAACCGGGAACTGATTGACGAATTCTTCCCCGGCACCGTCAGCCGCGTGGGCGGCATCGGGCTGGAGGAAATAGCTGCGGAATGCAACCAGCGCGCCGCGCAAAACGCCGGGAAGGAAGGCGGCCTGGATGCGGGCGGCCAGTACAAGTACAGGAAGGGCGGAGAAAACCACCTCTGGAACCCGCAGACGCTCCAGGCCTTCCGCGCCGCCGTTCGCGACAATGACGAACGGAAATACCGGGAATTTGCGGACTACAGCAACCATCAGGCGCAGCACCTCTGCACCCTGCGCGGCCTGTTTGAATTCGCTCCCGCGGACACCGTCCCGCTGGAGGAAGTGGAAAGCGCGGATTCCATCCTGCGCCGCTTCGTCTCCGGGGCCATGTCCCTGGGTTCCCTCAGCCCGGAGGCCCATGAAACCATCGCCATCGCGATGAATAAAATAGGAGCCAAAAGCAACTCCGGTGAAGGGGGCGAGGATGAAGCCCGCTACGAACCCAACGCCAGGGGCGAGGTGCGCTACAGCGCGATCAAGCAGGTGGCGAGTGGACGCTTCGGCGTGACCATCAACTATCTGCGCCATGCCTCCGAGCTCCAGATCAAGATGGCCCAGGGCGCCAAGCCCGGAGAGGGCGGCCAGCTCCCGGCGCACAAGGTGGACCCGTACATCGCCCGGCTGCGCCATTCCATGCCGAACGTCAGCCTCATCTCTCCCCCGCCGCACCATGACATCTACTCCATTGAAGACCTGGCCCAATTGATCTACGACCTGCGGAACTCCAACCCGGCCGCACGCGTCTCCGTCAAGCTCGTCTCCGAGGTGGGCATCGGCGCGGTGGCCGCCGGAGTGGTGAAGGCCCACGCGGACGTGGTTGTGGTCAGCGGCCACGACGGCGGTACGGGCGCCTCCCCGCTCACCAGCGTCAAGCACGCCGGACTGCCGTGGGAACTGGGTCTGGCGGAAACGCAGCAGACGCTTGTGCTCAACAAGCTCCGCTCCCGCGTCCGGCTCCAGGTGGACGGCCAGCTGCGCACCGGGAGGGACGTCGTCATGGCGGCCCTGCTGGGAGCGGAGGAATTCGGCTTCGGCACTGCCGTTCTGGTCGCCATCGGCTGCGCCATGCTCCGCAGGTGCCATGAAAACACGTGCCCGGTGGGCGTCGCCACGCAGGACCCGGCCCTGAGAGCCAAGTTCAGCGGCAAGCCGGAATACGTCATCAACTACCTTCGCTTCGTGGCGCAGGAAACGCGGGAAATCCTGGCTTCCCTGGGCCTCCGCTCCCTGGACGAAGCCGTCGGCAGGGCGGACCTGCTCTCCGTGAACCGCGCCATTGACTTCTACAAGGCTCAGCATCTGGACTTCTCCTCCATCCTGCATGCGGCGGAGGGGGACGGACGCAGATTTGACCCCTCCTTTGAAAAGGAACCTCTGGACAACTACGACCGGCGCCGCCTGCTCCCGGACTTGAAGGGCCTGCTGGAAAAAGGGGAAAAGACCGAACTCTTCCGCGACGTCCGCAATGTGGACCGGACGGTGGGCACGGAGCTATCCGGAGAGCTGGTGATGAAATTCGGCCCGCGCGGCCTGGCGGAGGATACGCTCACGGTGCACTTCACCGGATGCGCGGGGCAGAGCTTCGGGGCCTTTCTGGCGCCGGGCATCACCTTTGAACTCGCCGGGGAGGCGAACGACTTCGTAGGGAAGGGGCTTTCCGGGGGCAAAATCATCGTGAGGCCTCCGGAAAACATCTCCTACGCTCCGTCGGACAACGTCATTGCCGGCAACGTCATCGGCTACGGGGCCACGTCCGGCAGCATCTTCCTGCACGGGCAGGCCGGGGAGCGTTTCGCCATCCGCAACAGCGGAGCCAAGATGGTGGTGGAAGGCATAGGCGACCACGGCTGCGAATACATGACCGGGGGCCGTGTGGCGGTGCTCGGCAAGGTGGGCGTCAACTTCGCCGCGGGAATGACCGGCGGACTGGCCTACGTGTACGATGCGGACAACGACTTCGATCAGAAATGCAACCTGGGCAGCGTGGACCTGGAAACGGTCATGCCGCACTCCGCCGACGAGGCGGAACTGCTCCAGCTCATTTACGAGCACTACATGGCTACGAAAAGCCGCCGGGCCTGCGACCTGTTAAACAACTGGCCGGAGGAACGCGGCAAATTCATCAAGGTCTTCCCGGTGGAATACCGGCATGCCCTGGCCATGCATTCCTGAAAGAAGCATGCAGCAGTTTTCTGTTGTTTGGGTAAGCTGGGGGCCTCCGCGGATGCGGAGGCCCTTTTTTTATTCTTTGAAGTCTTATTGGTCTCATTGCCGGAGCGTCCGCTGACCTTTTCAAGGTAGCAGATTGGCCCTGAAAGCAGGAATGAAGTAAGTTTCTGAAATCCGATATTAAAAAATAACTTTCCATTTGGTTGACTTTGAATGATGCATCAATTATACAGAAAATATCATAAAAGGATAATGAGTGTCATATTCGGAAATTTATGCAGTGCTGTCGCTATGCTGCTGATTGTTATGGGGATGTGGACTGAGGGGGGAATTGCCTTTGTCCAAGTGCCGGAACAACTGCCGGAATGCCCGGTGCGCTTCATCCGCGGTACTCTGGTGGCGCAGGATGGAGCTATATGGGCCGTGGGGGAGAGGGAAAGCATTTACCGCCTTCAAGTCGGCGACAGGGCATACGAGAAGTCGTGGCTCAACATGGATTATTATTCCGGCTTTCCCAAAGGGAAGAATTTCACCTGCATTGCGGAGGACAGGCAGGGCCGCATCTGGGTGGGCACGGACGACAGCGGCGTGGCCGTTTTCAACGGGAGGGAGTGGAAGACGTATGACCGCGGCAATGCTCTGAACGGAGAGCATGTTTATGCGCTGGCCGTCTCTCCCGTTTCCGGGGAAGTGGCCGTTGCCACGTCCGGAGGCGTGTCCGTTTATGATCCCGGGAATGATTCATGGAAGGCGCTGGACCGGTCCACGGGACTGGTGGAAGACCAGGCGGCTTCCGCCGGCTTTGACGCCAGGGGGAATCTGTGGCTGGCCTATGCCTGCGGCGGCGTGTCCTGCTCGCCGCGCAAGTCGGGGTACATGCAGTGGAAGAACGTGCAGGCGCCGTGGTACTGGGACAGCAAGCAGTTTGCCCGGCAGCCGTACCAGCCGTATGGGGACGGGCTGCCTTCCAATATCTGCAATGTTCTGGCCTGTACGGAAAAAGACCAGGTACTGGTAGGCACCTGGTCCGGCCTGGCGTACAGCAACGGCATCAGCTCCTGGCGTTTCTTGCGCGGCCGGGATTATGCCCAGAAGAATAGTAATCTGTATGGTTCCGCTGCGCGGAAGACGGCCGTTCCGGGTGAGGGAAATGCCAAAATGCTGTCGGAAGACTTCGTGTCTTCCATCCTCCGGCAGGGAAAGGATATTTTCATCGGCTACCGGACGCAGGGAGTGGACGTGCTGGATGCCGAAAGGATGACGGTGCGCCGGAGAATCAGGAAGGGACTGGAAAATACGGATGTCCCCTCCCTGCTGGCGCTGAAGGACGGAAGTGTCTGGGCGGCGACGTATGGGAAAGGGCTTGTCAGTCTGAAAAAGGGTTCCCTGTCTTATCAACTGGACAGGAAGCAGCAGGACGATGAGATTCCGTTCCCGTCCCCGGCCCGGATGGAAGACCCTGCCGCAGTCCTGAAGAGGCTGGAAAAGCTGGGAGCGGATGCGCATGCGGGGAAGAGCATTGTGTTCCGCGGGGAGGACTGGTCCACGAAGGGGGACTGGTGCGGGAGGTACGGCCTGACGCGCGCCACGCTGTGCGCCATGAATGCCCCCATGAACAATTCCGAGTTTAAAGCCAAGCAATTACCTGTCCGCATGGAAACGAGCGCTGAAGACCCTAAATGGAAACGAGTGTATCCCTGTTATTGGATTCAGGGACTGATGGGGCTCAACCGCAATCAGGGAGATGGATTGCGCTGGTGGGTACAAAGCGCCAATGTGGCAGGAAACCGCAATGTTCTCTTTGACCCCAGTGATTCCACAAGAACAGAGGCGGAATGGGACGACCACGGGGAAGTATATCCGTCCTTTGTGGACGGTCCCGGTATATGGGTAGCTGTGGAAGTGCCGGAAGGGGTTCATGAAATAGCCCTGTATTTCTATAATCCCAACGGATATCTTCAACATGAATCCAGGCGGGATTATGTGGTAGAAGCCCGGAGGCATCCTTTTTCTTCTTCCATTCAAAGCCTGTTCGACAACAAAGCGGATATTGAAATTGGGAACCGCACTAAAAAAGGGAAGACGCTTGCCGCTTCTATGGAGCAGTGGCAGTCGTTCCCGGTGGAAGCGCGCACGCGCGTTTCCAGGTTTGCGGGGTCCGGAGTTTACAAGCGCTTCATGTGCAGGAAAGGCGGCGTATACTTGTTCCATGTTTGCAGGAACGGTTCCTTCAATACTATTTTAAATGGGGTATTCATCAATGCGCTTCTTCCTCTGGAAATGAGAACGCCTGATGAATTGCCTTATTATGTTGATGGATTATTTGCAGGCATTATTCCTTCCCCCGAGAGAGTTCATTCTTCTGTTGCCGGGCCGGAGGAGAAGGTTCTTCTCAATCAACTGCTCACTCTCCAGTATAAGCCACGGTATGTTACGCCCGCAGGATCTTCCTGCTTGAACAGGTACATTCTTTCCTCATTCCGTGAGGCGGTTGAAGGAAAGAAAAAGAGCAGGTGCTTGGAAGACTGGTTTCAATGGGAAGCCAGAATTTACTCTCCAGATGTACGTTCTTCTTTTGACCAGACCATGGCGGCTGCGTGGGACCAGTGTCAGATTTATTATCCGGATCTCAGATCCAGGGAATGTGTTCCGAATGCCCCGGGCACGATACCTTTTTCCGTAAATGAAGTTTATTTGATGGATAAGCTGGATATTGATTGGAGGCAATATCGAGATGATGCCGAACAACCTCCTGTGAAATCAGTTCAAGAGATGAAGAAACACCTTGAACATGAATCCCAAAAGAAAACGACAACATGAATAATAAAATGATATTGGCTGCGGGAATCAGTTTGTTGAGCATGAACGTGCTCAACGGAGAGATTACCGGGGAGCATACCATGTGGTCAGGAACTCATCTGAATTATGATGGGGTTTCCATTATTAATAAGCCGGCGCTTCCCCAAAAAGGAGTGGAAGCAAAAAAGGGTGTAAAAAATGCCTACAATATTATGCCGGGTAAAGTGACGGTGATCACAAGCCTCAATAAAAATCCTCAGGAAAAACAGGAATGGCTGTACAAAAAAATACATGAAGTACGGATATCCATGACTGGAAATATATATGTAGCGCTGATATTCGCCGATACGAAGAATGATGTCCCCTTCGCCTATGATCCCAATAAATTTGGAACATCGGGAACCCTTTATTCACAAGTCTATATCACGGCCCTGCACAAGGTGACTAAAATGGAGAATAAAAGTGATTTCGGGACCAGCGGAAAGGATGAAGACCCTACTTTTACTTTAGTTAAGAAAATATGACCGGCATTCCGGCAGTATGATGCGGAGGTTTTATTCCTTATCCGGAAAGGGATAAGACTTCAAACAAGGGTTTCCGTATGGCAGCGGCCCTTGTTTTTTAGAGTTGGATATATAGCAAACAGGGGCTGTTCCGCACCTTGCTGGCGGAACAGCCCCTGAATGGAGTCTTCTGTTAATTCAGGAAGCTCAGGCCTTCTTTCTGCGGCGCATCAGCAGGGCCGTGAGGCCCAGCAGGCTCAGGGTGGCCGTGCCGGGTTCCGGTACGGCCAGGCCGGTGAAGGTCAGGCTGCCGTTGTTGTAGGTAACGCCGTCCCAGATCAGGTTCTGGCCGTTCTGCGTAAGCGTCAGCAGGGAATCCCAGTCGATGTTGTCCGCCAGGGATGTGCCTTCGCCCACAGTGATCAGGTCGATCGTCAGGGAGGTAAGGTCAAGCGCCAGGGCGCTGTCCAGATTCAGCGTCAGGCCGCCGGTCAGGTTCAGGGTGGACGTTCCCTGCATGTCGATCAGAGCCGTGTTGAAGCTGGAGAGGTTCAGCGTGGCGTTGTTCAGCGTGGCTGAGGTAGTGCCGGAAAGCGTCAGCACCTGGCCTGTGGAAATCATGGGCGCGCCGGAAGCGTTGCCCAGGATTACCGTTGAGTTGTTGATGGCGGCGTTCCCCGTCAGGCTGACGGTGAGGTCCTTGGGAGCGGAAGCGCTGCCGAGGTTCTGGATGGTGCCCGTCTGGAGCGTAATGGCGTTGGCCAGGGCCTGGCTGTTGGCGTTGAGCGTTCCTCCCTGCACCAGAACGGAACCCTGGCCAAGTGCGGTTGCGGAGTTGGTCTGGAGCGTTCCCTGCACGATGGTGGTGCCGCCGGTGTACGTGTTGTTGCCGGAGAAAACGACTACGGAGCTGTTCTTGTTCACCTTCACGCTCATCTGGTGGGAGGCGTCCTTGTCGGAAATGACGGAGGAAATGGTGAAGTTGTTGCTTCCGCTGGAACCGTTGGTGACCAGCAGTTCTCCTTCGCCGGTGATCGTTCCGCCAAGGTTGGTGGCGTTTCCGTAAAGGGAGCCGGAGATGGTCACGCCGGCTCCGGCGGCGTCAACGGTAATGTTGGCGCTGATGGGGGTATCCGCGCCATACGCGCGGCAGTTGAGCATTTCAAATGTGGAGCCGGACTTCATCAGGATATCCGGCGTGCCGCCCAGTACGATGCCTACGCCATTCAGGCTCAGCTTGGAGTTCTGGCCGATGGTGATGGATTCAAACGTGTAGGCGGTGTCGCTGCCGGACAGGTTGACTGTGCCGGCGTCAATGATCAGGTGTGCGATGTCGGAGGCATGGTTGGCATTGATGGTGCCGGTGCCGTCCGTCACCTTGCGGACCGTCAGGGTGCTGTCTGCATGGGTGATGGGAATGAGCGTTCCCCCTTCAAAGGTGTATTCCACGTCTCCGGCTCCCGTCAGGGTGAGGGAGGAGGCGGTGTGCGCCCAGGAGTCGTTGGCATTGTAGTTGGCCGCCGCTATGGTCAGGGCTCCGGCGAAGGTCCAGTTGGGATTGGCTGCCGTGAGGGAGGCGTTTTCTCCCAGAGTCAGGGCTCCCGTATAGCGGGAGGCGGTATCTCCCGTGATGGAAATGGAGGCGTTGTCCCCCAGAGTCAGGGCTCCGGAACCGGCCAGGCCCGTCAGGGTGCTGGTTCTGTTCATGATGACGGTGCCGGCCCCGTCCAGAGTAGCCGTTCCGGACAGGCTGGAGGATACGGTGAGCGTGGTGCCTTCTGCCGCGCGGAGGATGCCGGGGCCCGACAGGCTCAGGGTGCCGCCGGAAATGGTGAGGTTTCCGCCGGTGAGTAGGATGGCGTCCGTATGGCGCGTTTCCCCGTCCGCAATAGTCAGGGCTCCCGGGCCGTTGGTGACGTTGATGGAAGCATAGGTGCCGGCTCCGTCAGCGGAGTCCGTCCATGCGGCATCCCCCAGTTGGGAGGAAGTCCACTCGGAGGAGGAGGCGCCATCCAGCGTAGCGGAAATTTTAACGCCCTCATAGGTATTGACGATCTGGATGCCTGCAATGCAGCCGCGGGTGCCTGAACCGCTGGTGTTGCTCGGAGCGGTGATGCTCAGGTTGGGTGAAGTCTGGCCTTCCACATACAGCGTATTGGTTCCTTCCACCGCCTGTCCAAAGGTTCCCGTTGCCCCCCACCCGGCAGAGCCTGCCACGGTGGAAGTTCCGTTCCAGGTGTAGGAAACGCCGTTGACGGTCTTGGCGGAGAAATTGCCGTTGGCGGTGTCCGTATTGCAATAAATGTAGACGCCGTAGGTCAGGAAATCAACGCCGCTGACATTGATGGTGATGCCGCTGCCGTCGTCCAGGTAGCCCTTCAGCATCTGGCCGTCCCCGGTGGAGGGGGTGTCGCCTCCGCGCCAGGTATTTTTACTGGACCAGGTGACGGTCGCTCCGGTGGCGTCTCCGTTGTTATCCTTCAGGTTCTGGGCCGTGGATTGGGAAGCTCCGCTGAATTGATTCCAGTTGGAGCCGGGAACGGCTTCAAGCCCGGCGCTGGAAGAATCGGAAATGGTGCCGTTTGGTTCGTTGGTACCAAAATTGATGCTGATGCTTTCTCCGGCAGCCTGGGATTGGGAGGCGAGAGTTCCGAAGAAGGCGGCTGCCATAAGCCACGCTGTTAGTTGATAAGGCAAATGAGGTTGCATGAAATTAATACTATAGTAATTTAAATTATTCCATTCAAAATTCAGGAGAGAAAGAAACCCCTGCGATACCCGGTTCTTATCGGATTCCGAATCCGTTGCAATGCCTTGAACACATGAATATCAAGACTGTCAGATAGTTATCATTTAATTCATTTTTTCATTAATTGCTATTTCTCCAATTTTTCCAAATCCAAATTCTTCTAACATGTTTTAAACCAAACTTTCCTGTTGACTTCGGATTCGGAATTCGATGTTGATGAATGTCCGGAAAGAGCATTTTTGAAAGAAGAAAAAGCGGTTGGTCGCCGCTTTTGAGTTAGTCTCCTGCATTTTTTCTGTCCGGGTACAGGAAGGGCGGTGTGTCTTGGGTTTTTCTAAACCTGAATAATTTTTATAACTAACATATATTGAATGACTTATATATTTGACTGTAAACTGATTGTGTGGTTTTTTGATTGGATAAAATTGAGAATAACTTGGAAATGGGGTTGACGTCAGCAAAATACGATAATATTCTCACATAATAATCAGGAAATAATTGGTTATGTTAATTAAATTCAAACATTTCATAGGAACACTCGCATTGGTTTTCCCCCTGCTGGGGGGATGGTCCGCAGGAGAAGTCAAATCTGTCCAGATCCCGGAACAACTGCCGGAATGCCCGGTGCGCTTCATCCGCGGTACTCTGGTGGCGCAGGATGGAGCTATATGGGCCGTGGGGGAGAGGGAAAGCATTTACCGCCTTCAAGTCGGCGACAGGGCATACGAGAAGTCGTGGCTCAACATGGATTATTATTCCGGCTTTCCCAAAGGGAAGAATTTCACCTGCATTGCGGAGGACAGGCAGGGCCGCATCTGGGTGGGCACGGACGACAGCGGCGTGGCCGTTTTCAACGGGAGGGAGTGGAAGACGTATGACCGCGGCAATGCTCTGAACGGAGAGCATGTTTATGCGCTGGCCGTCTCTCCCGTTTCCGGGGAAGTGGCCGTTGCCACGTCCGGAGGCGTGTCCGTTTATGATCCCGGGAATGATTCATGGAAGGCGCTGGACCGGTCCACGGGACTGGTGGAAGACCAGGCGGCTTCCGCCGGCTTTGACGCCAGGGGGAATCTGTGGCTGGCCTATGCCTGCGGCGGCGTGTCCTGCTCGCCGCGCAAGTCGGGGTACATGCAGTGGAAGAACGTGCAGGCGCCGTGGTACTGGGACAGCAAGCAGTTTGCCCGGCAGCCGTACCAGCCGTATGGGGACGGGCTGCCTTCCAATATCTGCAATGTTCTGGCCTGTACGGAAAAAGACCAGGTACTGGTAGGCACCTGGTCCGGCCTGGCGTACAGCAACGGCATCAGCTCCTGGCGTTTCTTGCGCGGCCGGGATTATGCCCAGAAGAATAGTAATCTGTATGGTTCCGCTGCGCGGAAGACGGCCGTTCCGGGTGAGGGAAATGCCAAAATGCTGTCGGAAGACTTCGTGTCTTCCATCCTCCGGCAGGGAAAGGATATTTTCATCGGCTACCGGACGCAGGGAGTGGACGTGCTGGATGCCGAAAGGATGACGGTGCGCCGGAGAATCAGGAAGGGACTGGAAAATACGGATGTCCCCTCCCTGCTGGCGCTGAAGGACGGAAGTGTCTGGGCGGCGACGTATGGGAAAGGGCTTGTCAGTCTGAAAAAGGGTTCCCTGTCTTATCAACTGGACAGGAAGCAGCAGGACGATGAGATTCCGTTCCCGTCCCCGGCCCGGATGGAAGACCCTGCCGCAGTCCTGAAGAGGCTGGAAAAGCTGGGAGCGGATGCGCATGCGGGGAAGAGCATTGTGTTCCGCGGGGAGGACTGGTCCACGAAGGGGGACTGGTGCGGGAGGTACGGCCTGACGCGCGCCACGCTGTGCGCCACGAATGCCCCCATGAGCAATTCCGAGTTTAAGGCCAAGACCGTGTCGTTCCGAACCCTTTCCTCCGTTCCGGGTTATCCCGGATACCAGGGGGCCGTGTCTTCTTACTGGATCCAGGGATTGATGGGGCTCAACCGCAACAAGGGGGATGCCCTGCGCTGGTGGGTGCATAGCATCAAGGAGAATGATAACCGCAACATTCTTTTCGATCCCACGGATTCCGTGCGGACGGAGGCGGAGTGGGACGACCACGGGGAAGTGTATCCGGGCTTTGTGGACGGTCCCGACATTTGGACCGTTGTGGAAGTGCCGGAGGGCGTCCATGAAATAGCCCTGTATTTCTATAATCCCAACGGTTATCTTTCCAATGAATCCAGGCGGGATTACGTGGTGGAAGCCAGAAGGCATCCTTCCACCTCCTCCCTCGTCTTCCAGTTCAACAATGTGGGAGACCTCGCGATAGGGGAACAGAACAAATGGGGGAAAATTCTTACCGCCGCCATGGAGCAGTGGTATTCCTTCCCGGTGGAAGCGCGCACGCGCGTTTCCAGATTTGCGGGTTCCGGGGTTTATAAGAGGTTCATGTGCAGGAAGGGGGGAATCTACCTGTTCCGTGTTTGCCGCAACGGTTCCTTCAATACCATTTTAAACGGCGTATTCGTGAATGAAAAGATTCCGTGGGAAATCCGCATGCCGGAGGAACTGCCCTATTATGTGGCCGGCCAGCTCGCGGGCATTGTTCCCACTCCAGAGAGAGTGAACGGAGCCACCCTGGGGCAGAGGGAGAAGGCCGTGTGCAAGCCCCTCTATGAGCTGCAATACACGCGCAAGTACCTGACGCCTGCGGCGTGCAGCCTTCAGAACAGGTATATTCTCTCCCTGTGGCGGCAGGCCCGGGAGAACCGGGCGGAGGGCGGCTGCCTGGCGGATTGCCTCCAGTGGGAAGCCAGAGTCAGTGACGACCGGGTAAGGGCTTCCTTTGATGAAACCATGAAGCGCTCATGGGACCAGAGCCAGATTTATTACATCGGCAACCGGTCCCGGGATTTCATGCCTAATGCTCCGGGCACCGTTCCTTTCTCCCCCAGGGAACTGCGCCTCATGGCCAAGCTGCGCATCGACTGGCGGCAGTACCGGGACGATGCGAAAAATCCTCCTGAAAAAACTGTTCAGGAAATGAAGGAATTCCTCAAAAAGGAATTATTAAAACAACAACAAACCAGAAAACAACAATGAACAAAATTGCCTGTGCAATTATGGTTTCTCTCTCAGGGACCTGCTTCCTGAAAGGGGAAATAGCTCCGCCGGAAACGGAGTGGAAAGGGGCGCGCCTCATTTATGAAGGGGTCTCCATCCAGAACGAGGTGACTCTCCCTCAAAAGGGGGTCATGTACCATGATGAGGATAAATTATCCTTCAACATTACAAATGCCACCATCGAGATGACTACCAGCCTCTCCAAGAAGCCGCAATGCGGAAAGGAGTGGTGCTACAAGGGCATCAGCCACATCATTATCAAATATTGTGGTCCGATCGCCGAGCCTGATGACGGAGGGACCATCTACTTCGAGCCGACCTACAATCATCACGTTTGGTTTGATAATGACAAGTATGGACAATGGGGAATTATGTTCTCCAAAGTTTATATCATCACCCGCATCAAAAATGCGAATATCGAGGATACCAAAGACTATGGCATCAGCGGGGAGGACGGAAGCATCTTTTTCCAATACGTGGAAAAGATGATGGCTGAAATGTGAGCTGCGCCCGGTTTCCGCGGATGAAGATTATCGTCCGCTGATTCCGGTCATTCAGGTGCCGGAGGTCTGCAAGTGAGGGCCTTCGGCGCCTTTTTAATGCAACCGGAACCCGGGTTGCGCAGCTCCGGGTGAAGGCGGCAGCAATTCCGCTCTGCTTGATGGAAGGTACGGGCTTCCTGTTCGTGAAAGGCACCCTGTGCCTGGGAAACCTGATGGGATTGAAAAAGAACAATGCCTGGGAAGGATAGTCCAAGCGGCAGTATCCCGGTTGCTGAAACAAAAGCCGGAGGGCATGAAGCCCCTCCGGTTTTTGTTGCGGGTTGATTCAGCAGTTTTTAGGGCGCTTCACAGTACACCGTTCCGTAGGAGTCGCTGCCTCCGGCCCCCTTGAATCTGGCCTTGACCGTGTAGGATGCCCCTTGCCTGGCTTCCGGAACGTTCAGGATGTACTGGATATTTTTCTGATCGGTACCGCTCCTGCCCGAATGAGCGTCCCGGGCAATTTCCTTCTCACCTTCATACAGGGCCACGGATTCGATTTCAATGGCGTGTGCCCCCTTGTCGTAGAGCAGGGTCACGGTGTATTTGCCGGGAACCTTGACCAGTTTGGTGACGTCGAACGAATGCTCCTGTCCGGACAGGTCGTCAGGCGTCCATGTGCCGATCTGCGGCGTGTTGAAAAAGTCGGACTTGTCTATCCGGTTGATCACATCCCCGGCGTACTTGATGCCCATCAGGTCCATGCGCCCGCTATATTCCTTCAAGCGCTTTTTAAAATCCGGGAAATCCTTTTTCCCGGCAGGTGTCCAGCCCACTTCCGCAAAGGCGCAGGCCCGGGGGAATGCCTGGTGGTGGAGGCGCTCCGTATTGGCAATCCATTCCGTCCATACCTGCGTCCCCAGCCCCTTGACCCTGGAATGGTACTGTTCCTCCAGGCCCGGGAAAATGGGCTCGAAGCCGTATGCCTTTTGCAGGGAAATTCTGCCGTAGCTGTAATCAAGGTAAGTGGAGCTGTGGAGGGAATTGATGACCTCATGCCCGTCCTTGATGGCGTTTTTAGCCAGGTCCGTATTCCCTTTCCAGAAGTGGATGACGGCGTTCGTGTCCAGTTTGGTTCCGGCTTTGCCTCCGCCGTCCCCGTTGACGTCATGGCCGTAAATCTCATTCCAGCCCATCATGCGGCGCCCTTTTTTGGCGACGATGCCGGACATGCGGTTGGTGAAGTACATCTGGACGTCCGCATAACTCTTCATGTTGTTCTTTTTCATGAATGCCTCAATTTCCGGAACGTCCTTCCATTGCTGGGCATAGCGCACTTCATCGCCGCCGATATGGATGATCCTGCTGGGGAACAGCGCCACGACTTCATCCAGTACGTCGGACAGGAAGGCATAGGTCTTTTCCGAGGTAGGGTCAAAGGCCGTGTTGACGATGAACGTGGTGGGCACTTCCCTGGGTGATTTCAAGCTCAGGAACGGGTACGCTGCGGCAGCCGCGCTGGCGTGGCCCGGCATTTCAATTTCAGGGACGATGGTGATATTGCGCCGGGCCGCGTATTGAACGATGTCCCTGATCTGCTCCTGGGTATAAAAGCCTTCATGCGGCGTGCCGTCGGACTTGCCGCTGTTCCACGTACCGGTTTCGGATTCCCTGCGCCTGGAACCGATGGTGGTCAGACGGGGATACTTCTTGATTTCAATGCGCCATCCGACGTCGTCCGTCAGGTGCCAGTGCAGGATGTTCATTTTCAACAGGGCCATCTGGTCGATGATCTGCTTGATGGCTTTTTCACCGAAAAAGTGGCGCGCTTCATCAATCATCAGCGCACGCCAGGAGAACCGCGGGTAGTCCACCATGTTGAACGGAGCTCCGGAAATATTCCACTGGACGGCGGATTTGTCCGCCTTCCGGTCGTGGAAAATGACGGGCATCATCTGGATCAGGCTTTGCCCGGCGTAAAAAATGCCTTTGGCATGGGCGGCTGAAAGAATGATTCCCCTGGGGGAGGATTGGATGGAGTAGGCTTCCTCCCCCTTCGCGGCCAGGGCCGGGTCCTTTTTAATGATGATGCAGGCGGCATTCTCCGGCGCTTCTCCGGGCGTTTTAAGGGGGAGGGGCAGTCCGGTTCCTTCGCCGAGCATCTGCTGCAATTGCCTGGCGCGGTTCAGGAAAGCCTTGTCCTGCGTCGCGGTAATGATGGCGGACGCCGGCGTGAGCTGGGCAGGCTTCCCGTGGAACACCGTGATTTCTGCCGGTTTCGGGATAATTTGTTCTTGCGAAAA
>OGYI01001242.1_pt1 | contig 26075 bp, 21 predicted proteins | sample 1576521 | NCBI WGS metagenome assembly OGYI01 (sample SAMEA3541484, study PRJEB24748) | human gut metagenome | biome: human gut; feature: human-associated habitat; material: faeces | place: China | collected 2012
GATTGCAAAGGACGCAATCTAAGGACCGGCGTTTTTAGAAGGCCTTTGCAGGGTATACAGCCCTCTCGGATAGGGGAAACCGCAGCGGGAAGGCAAACCGGTTGGCGAAGGATACGAGGCACAGGGCAGATGGGAATTGTTATGGCAGATCAATAATTAGAAGGCAGCACCCCTGTATACTTCTGGAATATTTTCGAAAAGTGCCTCACACTTGTATAACCCACGGCTTCAGCCGTCTGCTTGACAGAAATATTGGCATTGCTGCGTATCAGTTTTTTCGCATTTTCTATGCGGACTTCCGTCACGAAGTCAATATATTTCTGTCCCGTCTTTTCGTGGAACAGCTTGCTGAAATAGGTGGGGGACAGATTAAAATATTCGCTCACATAAGCAATGCTGACATCCTTTGCATAATTCTGGTGTACAAAATCTTTGATAACTGTTATATCAAAATTCCTCAGTGGTTCGATATGGGATAATTCCGATGCCGCGGCTTGCAGCTCTTTGACAAAGCCGGCAAAGTCATCCGCCGTAAATGAATGAGCCAGTACGTCCTCCAGATAAAGATACAGGGTACTCAGGCAGATATTATCAAATATCTTTTTCATTTTTTGGTTTTGTATAAAAGCGGCGGAAAGCTGTCGGATGGTTTCCCTGCTGCCAACAAGGGCGTTCTGGATAAAGAGGTCAATTTGTTCACAAAAAGACAGAAGATCATGTAGTATGGGGATTTCTGTCAGTGAACGGATATCCGCCGCGGAACGGCAGTCATATACAAGGCGGATTTCCGAAAGGCGGGAGATCCGGCGGCTTTCTTCATAGATTTCCGATAAGGAACCGGCTGCGGCGGTAAACACGGAAATCATGTCATGAGGATAGGAGCGTATCTGGGAATTGATAAAAAAAGTAAGGTGAGAAGGATCCTTTACGGAACAGATAACACAAAGCTCCCCGTTGGTGTTGAAAAATACCGCATGATAAAATAAAAATAAGTTTCTTCGACAAAAATCATCAATACTGCGGAATAAATCATGCTTGAGCATGTGCTGCCGTTCTTTTTCCTGTTCATCAATATAAATCTGATAAATAACGTAAGGGTTAGTTCCGTAAGGAAGAAAAGCCGTCTCATTACTGCCCAGCTGATCCGCCATATTGAAGGATCGGATGACATCCAACGTAAATAATTTATTGTCGTGTTCTTTCTCCTGATTCTTTAACACGACAATATCATCCACCACCTGCTTCAGCGTTGCCAGATCCACCGGCTTGAGCAGATAGGAATAAGCGGACAGTGTTATGGCCTTCTGAGCATATTCGAAATCGGCATAACCGCTGAGAATAATCCATTTCGTGGAGGGAGATAGCTTACGGCAGGTTTCCAGGGCCTCCAGCCCGTTCATGAGCGGCATGCGGATATCCAGAAATGCGATATCCGGAGGAAGCTTTTGCACCTGTGCTATGGCGGCCTGCCCATTGGAAGCATGAATATACATGTGTTCATTGGGATAAAGCTCCTCCAGCATGGACTGCAGGCTTAAACGAATCATTTTTTCATCATCGGCGATCAGTATAAACATGTCATTTTCCTTTCTCCGTATGGGGCTTGGGTATCATTATGGTGCATTTGGTAGGTTTATCGATTCCTCCCCGGATAATAAAGAAGGAATTAGGAGAAAAAATAGTCAGCCGCTCTTCAATATTTTTAAGTCCCACCCGTTTGTAGGATTTATTTTCAATATAGGGCAGGCCGCTGTTAATTACTGTAATGACTGTAAAATCCTCTCCGTTCCGGCTTTTTGTAGTAAAAGCCGAAAGCTGAATAAGTTCGTTACGGTCCGAAGGTTCAAGCCCATGGACAATAGCATTTTCAATTAACGGCTGTACAAGGAATTTGGGGATTTCGAAATCCTCCAGTCCCGGCTCTATAAATATCTGGAAATCCAGCCGTTCATCAAAACGGGTCTTCTGAAGGTACAGATAATCTTTTATGAAATTAAATTCATGCTGAATGGTGCTGTTAAAATTATGCTCACAGGTATACCGGTACAGGCGGGAAAGGCTGATAATGGACTGTTCCAGGCCTTTCCGATCCCCCAGCCGGTTCAGCGCAATCAGGATATTCAGTGTGTTATGCAGAAAATGAGGATTGATTTCCGACTGCAGCGTCTGGTATTCCGCTATTTTTTGTTCCATCTGAAATTTATATTCGTTGTCAATGTGCGTATTTATTTTTTCTATCATTTCATTCAGGTTTACCGCAATCGTCTCAATTTCTGAAATACTGCATTGGGAGATGTCACATTGGATATGGGAATCACCTGCATGATATTTATCCATGGTATCCAGGACAGGGCTGATGGAGCTGCTTAAGCTGCGGGAGGTGCGTCCGAAGATAAAAGCGGCCATTACGACCATGCCGAAATAGAATAGCAGGACCAGGCCTGTGGCAAAACGCAGGTTGCGGTACAGGTCATAGCGAGAGGAAAGATAATAAAAGGTAAAGCCGAAGTTCTTATCCCGATAAGAATATAAATCATAACCTCTTTCCGGCTGCTTTATGCCGTTATCCGATCCGAGGAGGGAAGAGAGGACAGGAGTGAGCGCTTCATTGGTGGAAAAAAGCAGTTCCTGCTTGGGAGATTCCAAAAAGATCCCGGAGTACTGGCTCATGGAAATATCCTTCAGGGACTCAAAAATAAAATCCAGGGAGATATCCAGAATCTCATATCCTACCACCTGACGTTTATCAATATTTTTAACCGTCCGTATCAAAGAAATGGTATTCGCCGCAGAAGCGGTATTGGAAGGAACGAATAGGGCGGCCTGGTTATTCCTCTGAAGCTGTTTGTACCAGTCGGAGTCCATATACTCATAATCTTCGTTGATAAGAAGGGTATTATATTTTTTCAGGTAAAAAAGAGTATCGCTGTTAGACTTGCTGGGGATAAAACCAATGCCGGTAATACTGTTTCCGATCAGAGTCATACGATTATTTAATGTGGCAGTATAATTCTGGGACAGACGGGTATAAGTAATCAGGTCTTCGGTATAATCTTTTTTGTTCAGATAAAAAAACATACTTGAAATCTCAGGATCAAACAGATAAGTGAGTGATAATCCGGAGTTGGCGTTTATATGATTCACCAGATGGGAGGACAAAATGTTTAAGGTATTTTTATACTCTTTTTCCTGTGCCTTAATTGTTATCTGTATATAGCACACAAACAAAAGCAATATAAGCAGAAAAGAAGGAATGAGGAAGGATACAATAAAGGCAAGCATAGAAGTGGATTTTAAGGAACGGTTTTTTTTCAGAGCCTTTTTTATAGTATTCATATCATATGTCACTCCCTGATAAAATGAAACATTCATAATTATGTCAGGTGTAATTATATGCACAACTAAAATGGTTTGTCAAATTAATAAAAAAAGTCCTGTAAATGGCAAAAAAAAGTACAATATACACAAAAAAACAGACTTTAGAATAGTTTTCCATAATGATAAACTGAATACATCCGGTAAGAAAACGGAAATTAAGGCAGTTTACCTAAGTAAATCTGCAGGTTATGGGAAAGGAAGGGTTAAGTTATGAAAAGGCATGCAAAGAAATTGACAGCTCTGTTATGTACGGCAGCGATGTCGGCAGCATTACTGTCCGGTTGTTCATCGGGAGGGGACGGCCAGACTGCAGATCAGGCCCCGGCCGCGCAGGATGAGGAAAGCAAAACCGAAGCAGCCGCACAAACAGCCGATTCCGCAGAACAGACGGCACAGCCCGCTTCTGATGTGGTATTGGAGCTGGAGACAACATGGACCGGTGAAATGCTGGAAGGACTTCAGCAGATCATGGATGATTTTACTGCGGAAACAGGTATCGGGGTTGAAGTGATTTCACCCGGGGATGATTACGAAAATGTAATGAAAACAAGAATGGCTTCCGGAGATCTTCCTGATTTATGGGAAACTCATGGGTGGAGCACTACAAGATATTCCGAATATCTTACCCCTTTAAATGACGAGCCATGGGTATCTCATGTGAAAGAATCCATCAAAAAGACAGTCACCGATTCCCAGGGGAATATTTATGTGGTCCCGCTGTCCATTGATCCGGCATCCATTTGTTATAACAAGGATATTTTTGATGAGGCCGGCGTTGATGCGACAACAATCCGTACATGGGCGGATTTCGAAGCGGCATGTGACAAGCTTCTTACAACCGGAAAGGTGCCGGTATATGTAGGCGGAAAATCCGTTAATAACATTGCCAATCTGTTTGAAGTTATGGCCCCCGGATTCCTCACCAATGAAGATGTTGCGGATAACCAGGGAGCGGCTCTGCTGGACGGAAGCTTTGACTGGGAAAAATACTGGACGCCTCTTGCACAGATGCTGGATGACTGGCAGCAGAAGGGATACTTCAATAAGGACATTCTGACTGCAAGTGATGATGCCTCCATTCAGGCCCTTGCCAATGGCGACGGCGCTATTGTAATCAGCGGAAATCATACGATTACACAGGCTCTTTCCTATAATCCCGATGCAAGGCTTGGAATCATGGCAATTCCTTCACCCAATGAAGGCGGCAAAGTTTATGTGTCTTCAGGAGAAGGCGCCTGCTATGGTATTTGGAAGGATACCGAATATCCGGAGGAAAGCAGAAAGCTCCTTGAATATCTGGCAAGAGATGATGTCTCTGTAAAGGTTGCCACCATAAACGGAAAGATTCCCGCTATGGAAGGTGTTACCAATGATAATGAATATGTGACCAAAGAATTTAATATCATGATGAATGCCTTCGGCGATGATCTCCTCTATGTGAATTATTTTGACAGAGAATTCCTTCCCAGCGGTATGTGGAATGATATGGGAGTAGCCGGAAATGAAATATTTATGAATCCGGGAAAAGGAATTGAAAAATGTGTGGAAACAATTAAGACCGCATATGATGAAAAAATCAGCCAGTAATTTTTCAGATATTATTTTCAGGGCGCTGGCTTAAGCAGGCGGGCCGCCGCGTGATGGACTGGTTCATACGCGGCGGCTTACTTGTGTCCCGGATGAAAACCGGCAGCACGGCTGCCGGCGGAGCTGAGTCGGAAAGGTATGGTTATATAATATGAAAAAACGAAACCTAAGAATGAATGTATTTTATATTCCTGCACTGCTTCTTATCCTGTTTTTTGTTCTGTGGCCGCTGATAGAGGCGTTCCGGATTTCTTTCACACAGTGGAACGGGTATTCCCAGGATTATAAATACATAGGCTTAAAAAACTATCTTAAATTGTTTAAGGACAGTAACTTCCTGATCGCCTTCCGTAACACCATCATCTATGGTTTTGGCAGTACGCTGCTTCAGAATCTGCTGGGACTCGCCTATGCAGTATTCTTAAATTCCCGGTTTAAAGGTCATTCCGTAGTACGTACCTTTATATATATGCCGGTCATGATATCCAGTCTGATCATGGGCTATATCATTTACTTCTTTGTTCAATACAACAGGGGTATATTTAATGAAATGATAGGTATTTTCGGAATGGCGCCCATTGACTGGATGGCCTCCGGAACCAGAGGTGTTATCATCATAACATTGATGAATTCCTGGCAGTATGTGGGTATTGCCATGGTCATTTACATGGCGGGCCTTCAGAATATTCCCCAGATGTATCTGGAAGCGGCGGAAATAGACGGCGCGAGTCCCTGGCAGCGTTTCCGGCACATTACCTTTCCGCTGCTGCTTCCCTCCATATCATCAGCGGTTGTGCTCAATCTGATCGGAGGCCTGAAGCTTTACGACGTTATCATATCCCTATCCGGAGGAGGGCCGGGATTCTCCACCCATTCCCTGGCTTCCTACGTGAGCAACCAGTATTTTAAAGCGCAGAATGCAGGATATTCCGCTGCGGTGGGAATATTCACCTTCTTATTTATCATGGTAGTCTCCAATATCTTCACTAATTATTTCAGTAAAAAGGAGGTGGATATGTGATGAAAAAGACACTGCTGAAGGACTGGTGGAAATATCTGCTGGGCGTCGCCATCATTATTTTTCATGTCCTGCCCATCTATGTACTGGTGGTAATGGCATTCAAAAGCATGTCGGATTCCTCCTCTCTGCTTTCCCTGCCTGAGAAGGTATATACGGCTAATTTTGTCAAGGTTTTCCAGTCCGGGAACATTCCGTCTGCCCTCAGGAACACAATCATTGTGACGGTCTGTGTCCTTCTGATTGAAATTGTGGTCGGCGGGCTTGCTTCCTATCCGCTTTCCAGAAATAAAAGCAAATGGAACGGGCTCATAAAAGGTATTATAATGGGGATTATGATGATACCATCTTTGAGTATCCTGGTCGGTGTCTATTCCCTGCTTGTATCCATAAAAGGAATATCCACTCTCTGGGGAATTATCCTCGTGTCATCCGCGTTCGGGCTCCCCATGACCATTTACCTCTTCACCAACTTCATCGGGGCCATCCCCCCTTCCCTTGATGAAGCCAGCGCTATTGACGGCTGCGGGGTGGCGCAGACCTTCTTTTATATTATTCTGCCCCAGCTGAAGCCTGTAACGGTAACCATCGTAATATTAAACGGGGTTTCCATATGGAATGAATACGCATACAGCCTGTACATTCTCCAGAAACCCAAAATGTACACATTGACCCTGATGATATCTCAATACTTCTCCGCAGGAGGGAAAGACTTAAATGGTGCGGCGGCCGCCGCATGTGTTGCGATTTTCCCTTTAATCATCGCCTACATATTCCTCCAGAAATATTTTATTCAGGGGACCATTGACAGCGCGGTGAAAGGATAGGTATTGATACAGCAGCAAATGCCGTATTTACGGCAGGATGAGAGGAAACACATGATCAGACCGGAAAAAATACTGTCCTGCGGTATGCAGGGAAATATTTTGACAATGGAATGCGCCCAGGGGGTAATGCAGATTGTTCCTTATGCAGACAATATCCTGCATTTTGTATATTACCCACAGAATGACAGCTCCTGCCTGACGGAGGAAACAGACGGCAGAGAAAAATTGCCCATGTGGGGAATAGAAGCCGTGCCGTCCAAAGACAGCCACTCGGCACTGACAGAGGAAGAAGACAAGATCCTCTACAGCCTGTCCGGTGCAGGACTTGAAGTAAGCAGAAATGATGCGGAAATTACATTTACCGGGGCCATGGGAGAGAAGCTGACCACTCTTTTAGACTGCCGTCTGGAACCGGCAGTTGTCCTGGGCGAAAAAACCTTCCATATCCGGGTTGTTTTTTCCGCTTCGGAGGATGAGAAATATTTTGGCCTGGGACAGCATCAGGACGGCAGTCTGGATCTGGGCGGCAGGGAGCAGATCCTGTGGCATGATTACAGCCATAAGGGCGGTGAAATCGTTGCCGTGCCCTTCCTTGTTACGAATAAAAAATACGGAATCATCTTTGATAATGCTTCCCGGATGAAGGCTGTACCCGGTGTGGAAGGCCATACAGTTTGGCAGGCCGAGGTGGGGGAAGCGGTTTCCTTCTTTCTGATAACGGGAGAGAAAACGGATGATATTTACCGGGGCTACAGATGCCTTTGCGGAGCGGCGCCCCTGCCGCCGAGAAGAGGGCTGGGATTCATTCAATGCAAGCAGAGATACGCCTCCCAGGAGGAGCTTTTGGAGGTTGCATCCAAATATAAGGAGAAGGGCTGTCCCTGCGATATTTTTGTAGTGGACTGGTTCCATTGGAAGGTTCTGGGAGATCTGAGCCTGGATACGAAGTTCTGGCCCGACAGCGCGCAGATGAACCGGGAGCTTGAGGAAATGGGCTATGAGACAATGATATCCTGCTGGCCGCGGTTTATGAAGGAAAGTGAGAATTATGAATTCCTGGAAAAGAAGGGCTGGTTCATGAAGGATGCCCGGGGAAATACCGTTTACGGAACGCCGGAGGATCAGAGAGGCGCGCTGATTGACACCACCAATCCGGAATGCGGGAAATGGTATTTTGATACGATTAAAAAGAACTATGGTGATCTGGGATATAAATATTATTGGACGGATGAAGACGAACCGGATATCAGCCCTCATGAATCCTTTCTGCATGCAGGAACCGGAGCGCGCATTCATAATATCTACCCTCTTACCCATACTCAATGTATCTATGAAGGCCACAGAGCAGCATTTTCCCATCGCTGCCTGACACTATCCAGGGCCGCTTATCTGGGCGCGCAGAAATACGGTACCACCTTCTGGTCGTCCGATATTTTTCCGGAGTGGGATGTTCTCAAAAGACAGATACCCACAGCCCTTAATTTCTGTGCCAGCGGCATGCCCTACTGGTCATCCGATATCGGAGGGTGGCAGGCGCTTCCCGATGAGGACACGGAGGAGGATTACAGCAAGCTTCTGATTCAGACCTCCGGTTCGGGTAAAGGAGCAGTCACCAAGAAAAATTATACGGAACTATATATCAGATGGTTTCAGTTTGGTGTTTTCTGCCCCACCTTCCGCACGCATGGAACCCGCAGAAATAATGAGGTATGGTCCTATGGGGAAGAAGCGGAAAAAATCCTGGTGAAATATGTAAGGCTCCGCTATCGTCTGATGCCCTACATTTATTCCCTCGCATTTTGGACGGAGCAGACCGGTGCACCGTTTATGCGGGCTTTGTGGATGGACTTTTCCGACGGGAAAAGTGCGCTTACCGAGGATGAATTCATGTTCGGCCCGGCCCTTCTCGTTGCGCCTGTAACCGAACAGGGGGCGGTTTCCCGGGAGGTTTATCTTCCCGAAGGAACAAAATGGTACGACTTCTGGACAGATGAAAAACTGGACGGCGGTCAGACGATCACCGTGGATGCACCGATAGAAAAGCTTCCTCTTTTTGTAAAGGAAGGCTCCCTGCTTCCTTTGGGGGAAGTGCTTCCAAACAGCAAAGAAGAGCAGACGGATATCGATATACAAATTTATCCGGGAAAGGATGCCTCGTTTTCCCTGTACTCGGATGACGGGGCCAGCTATGCTTATGAAGAGGGAGAATATTCTCTGGTGAAGCTGATTTGGGAAGAAGGAAAACAGGAGCTGTCCGTCACGGAAGAACAAACCTCGGAGAAGCTGCGTAAAAAGAATTACAGGTGGACAAAGCACTGAACGGTAAAAAGAAAGGAAACAGATTATGCAGGATTTAAGTTTTTCTTTTCCAACCCCTCATTTCCAACTGGGAGGATTTGAGTTTTCCGTCCTGATTTATACCTTCAGGAATGTGTATGCGCCCGATGAGGCGCAGATGACCGTCGAACAGCCCGGAGATACGCTTTGGGCCGAGGGCAAGGGCCTGCGGTGGGCAGGCGGCCAGATGGAAATGCCGGGCCGTTTTGAAGTCAGGGCCTGCATCTGCAGCCATGGCATCCGGGTGAAAACCACAGCAGAAATACAGAATCCCGGAGAAGATATCCGCTGTATTAAAGTCATTGTTCACGGGATCCCGGATGGAAAGCTGGTTAATTTAATTAATGCGCAGCCCCGTGAAATCCCGCAGGAAGGCCTGAACCTGAAATATCCGGAGGGCTGGCGGGATGTAGGCACCCCCCTAGTGGTCATGCAGACACCGGAGAATGAGATGTTTTATTTCCGTTCCCTGGATGAAAAGGTAAGAGACAAACGCTTTGTCTTCGTACGTACCGGAGATAAACTGAATGCAGAGCTTATTTTTGAAGAAGCGGCAGTTTCAATGACGAACCGGATTGATGCTCCGGAATGGGAAATCGGATGGGGGAAAAACCTTGCGGAGATTTATGAGCCTCACAGACTGCACGTGGAGAAGTGCTACGGACTTGTGCCATGGGAGGAAAGAACGGACGTCCCCGGCTGGGCAAGAGAAATTTCCCTGGTGGCCTCCATACACTGCCAGCACTGGACCGGATATATTTTCAATGACTATGAACAGGTATTGGAAAACCTGAAAAAAATTTGCAGGCAGGTGGAAGGAAAACGCGTGCTCGCCTACCTTCCGGGGTGGGAAGGCCGTTATTACTGGAAATATGGGAATTATGTCCCTGACGAACGGATGGGAGGAAAAGAAGGCTTCCGGAAGCTATGTGACGGCGCGAAGGAGCTGGGAGTCCATGTCATGCCCATGTTCGGGATAAATGTGGTGGGCAGCCATTTCGAAAACTATGAGGAATGGGGGATTCCTTCCGAATTCAGAGGGCCGGGAGGCAGCCAGTACGGAGGCAGTGTGGATTGGGACGGCTCCCGCCATTATGACCATAATTCCAACCGTAATCTGAATCCCGCCGCGCCCCGGTGGCAGAACCGTCTCTACGGACAGGTCACCGGCTTAATGGAGGAATTCGGGTTTGACGCCGCCTTTTTTGATATTGCGGCGGTATGGATGAATGATCCCAGCCACTACCTGTATGACGGCGTGAAACAGCTTATGGAAAGATTCAAAAAATATAATCCCGATATGCTCCTGGCCGGCGAAGGCTGGTATGACGGTCTTACCGCCTGCATTCCGCTTCTGCAGTGCGGTCATACGGACGGCGTTTTCCACTGGCATGACGAGGCCTATGCCCCCATGTTTGACACCTATGCCCGCGGCTTCGGCCATTTATGTCTGGGCGATGTTTCCCGGGGAAGTACCGGAGTCCATGAACTGGGATACAATCCGATAAAAAAATGCCCGCTGCGCAAAGGAATTATCCCCACGATAACGATTGTGGACGGAACTCTGGAAAAGGCTCCGGACGCTGCTGCGGAAATATGTAAGGATGCCAATGCCTATGCGGAATTATATCTGAAGGAATCTCCGGCAGGTTCGGAATGGAGATAGTAAATGAGAGACAATAAAACGTTATATTTAGTATGTAATGCACATCTTGATCTGGTGTGGCAGTGGGAGTGGCATGAAAGCCTGGCAGAGGCGCTGTCCACCTTCCGTATAGCCGCCGCATTTTGTGAAACCTATGACGGATTTATTTTCAACCATAATGAAGCAAAGCTGTACCAGTGGATTGAGGAATATGATCCGCCTCTGTTTCAAAAGATACAGGATCTTGTGCAAAAAGGAAAATGGCATATCATGGGGGGCTGGTATCTGCAGCCGGACTGTGTGATGAGCAGCGGAGAATCAATTTTCAGACAGATGGAAAAGGGGCTGAACTATTTCAGAGAAAAGTTTGGGTGCCGCCCCCGTACAGCTATAAATGTGGATTCCTTCGGACATGACCGCGGACTGGTACAGCTTCTTCGCAAAAGCGGATATACCTCCTATCTGGTGGGACGCCCATCTTTGGAAGTGTGCAAGGCTCCCGGACCGGATTTTCTGTGGGAAGGATATGACGGCACCTGTATACCGGTTCATCTGGCAGCGGAAGGCTACAACAGCGGACTTGGCAAAGTCCGCAGAAAACTGGAATATTACCGCAGGCAGGAAGGAACAGATAATTCTGTACTGGCATTATGGGGAATTGGGAATCACGGGGGTGGACCGTCTAAGGAAGATCTGGATGAAATATCACTCCTTCAGAAAGAGTGGGAAAAAGAAGGCGTCCAGTTAATACACAGCACTCCTGAAATGTATTTTGATTCCATTTCCGGATCAGAGCTGCCCCTGTTTGACAGGGAAATAGGTCCCTCCATGCCCGGCTGCTACACCTCACAGGTCCGTATCAAGCAAACACATTGTCTTCTTGAAAACATGCTGTATCAGACAGAAAAGCTTCTGGCGGCCGCAGAAATCTTTACCGGTATGGAAGGGGATTGGGAATCGCTGAAACAGGCTGAAGAGATTCTTTTGTTTAACGAATTTCATGATATCCTTCCGGGCACTTCCGTCCAACGGGCAGAAGATGCGGCGTTAAGAGAAATGGGAGGCGCGATTTCCCTTCTGGAAAAAGAGAAAACCCGGGCGTTTATGCACCTCTGCCGCCAGACTGAAAAGCTGGAGCCTGGTGTCATTCCCATATTTGCATGCAATCCGCATCCATGGCCTGTGAAGGCGGTTCTGGAGTGTGAATTCCAGCTTCAGGATCAGGGATGGGATTATACCTATACTGATTTCGAGGTGAGATATCAAGGGGAAGTAATCCCGTCGCAGCTGGAAAAAGAGGGAAGCTCCATACCGTTGGACTGGCGGAAACGCCTTGTATTCATGGCTGATATCCCTCCGTTTGCCACAGCAGCCTTGTACGCCTATCCAAAGGTGCTTACCGGGAAACCGGAATTACCTCAGACAATCGAATCTGAGATCCGGCTGGAAGGCTCCGGAGGAGAGCTGATAATTGATAAAAAGTCAGGGCTAATCAGTTCCTACAGGATTGACGGAATCTCCCTTTTCTGCCCGGGAGCTGCCCGTCTGGTAGTTATTGCGGACAATGAGGATCCCTGGGGCATGACAGTAAACAGCTTCCCTGAAATCATCGGTGAATTTACGCCTGCATCTCCAGAACAGGCGGGTAAAATCTGTGGTTTGGATAAGGCAATAGATCCTGTACATATAATCGAACATGGCCCCGTTAGAACAGTGGTTGAAGCAATCTTCCTTTATAAACGTTCGGCTGCCATAGTCCATTATAAATTTCAACCGATTACTAATAAGCTGGATTTGGAGATACACCTGCAGTGGAACGAACCCAATCATATGGTTAAGCTGTCTCTTCCGACTCCCTGGAAGGATGCGGAATGCTGGGGACAAAAAATGCTTGGCAGAGCCCGTTTATATGAAAATGGCACGGAAAATGTTTCACAAAAGTGGATTTCCGTATGTAATGATAAACTGGGCCTGACCATATTAAACCAGGGAAGCTACGGCAGCAGCTTTGAAAATGGGGAACTGCGTCTCACTCTGCTGCGTTCGCCTGCCTATACTGCTCATCCTATTGATGACAGGATAATTCTTCCCCAGGATAGATTTCTATCCCGTATAGATATAGGAGAACGGTCATTTCTGTTTTCTATTCATGGAGGGGAGCGGGAGTGTCAGTTGAACACGGCAGATAAAGAAGCGGCAGTATATAATGAAGCACCTTTTGCCCGTTCTTATTTTACTAATGCCAGCAAGCCCACAGCCGGAGGAAATATAAAAATCGATGAAGAACAGATACAGCTGTTATGTTTAAAGAGGACGGACGCAGGATATCTGATACATTTATACAATAGTTCATCACAGCCTCGGAAAACAAGGTTTACTTTTATAGAAAGAGAGATAATGGTGGAATTAGATCCCTTTGAACTGAAGGCTCTTCACTATTCACAGGGAATTCTGGAACCCTGCGGTCTCATAACTTTGCAGGATACTCTGTAAAATATCTTCTTTGGCAGATCCTTATATTGTAATTGACTCCCCGGGTAAGGAATGGCATAATAAACCTGAACCCGGGGTTTTCCCCGGCTTTCGGGAACTCAACGTTACGATTGGCTAAAGGAAGGGACGGATAAAATGAAAACACCGGAGATTGCAGAGAGCGTATTCGTTGCGCCGGACGCGGTAATACTGGGTGACGTACATATAGGAGAAGACTGCAGCATATGGTTCCATACGGTCATACGCGCGGAGGATGCCTCTGTCCGGATCGGGGAAGGCACCAATATACAGGATAACTCAGTAGTCCATGTGGATAAAGGGCATCCCGTAACCATCGGCAACCAGGTAACAGTCGGACATGGGGCCATCATCCACGGCTGCCGTATCGGTGACAATACCCTCATAGGCATGGGGGCTATCCTTTTAAACGGAGCAGTCATCGGTAAAAACTGCATTATAGGCGCAGGAGCGCTGGTTACCCAGAACACCATCGTTCCGGATAATTCCATGGTCATCGGAAGCCCGGCATCCGTAAAACGCCAGGTTCTGGAGCGGGAAGTGGAAAGCAACTGCAGAAATGCAGAAATTTACATCAAAGAAGGAAAAGATTATGCCGATTTCTTCCGGGAAAAACAATAACACCATCAAAGAACAATTATCCCTGCTGGCAGAACCTGCCTACAGGGATTTTGCATCCTCCCTGCTTCCCGGCACGGAAAATATACTCGGAGTGAGACTGCCCGCCCTCCGCAGGCTTGCCAAAAGGTTAGCCAAAGAAAACTGGCTGCAGAACCTAAATCTCTGCACCCAGGACAGCTTCGAAGAAATCATGCTCCGGGGCTTCCTGATTGGCTATGCAAAAGCACCCCTTCCCGTCATTCTTGACCAGATTACACAATTCCTTCCAAGGATAAACAACTGGTCCGTTTGTGACAGCTTCTGCATCACACTGAAAATTGCCGCACAATACCCATCCGAATTCTGGGATTTTTTCCAGCCCCTCCTGAACAGTCAGGAAGAATTCACCCTCCGCTTTGTTCTCGTCATGCTTCTCGACTACTACATCAATGATGAATATATAGACAGCCTTTTCCCGCTCTTTGACCGCATCACCCACCAGGGATATTACGTCAAAATGGCGCTCGCCTGGGCCATTTCCATGTGCTATGTCCGATTCCCCGCCCAAACCACCATCTATCTGCAGAACAACCGCCTGGACGATTTTACCTACAACAAATCCCTTCAGAAAATCACCGAATCACACAGCGTTTCCGCAGAATCCAAAAAGATAATCCGATCTATGAAAAGAAACTGACGCAGGATAAAAGTCTGCCCTTTTTCCCAGCCTAAACTGTAATTTCTTCCTTTAACGTAGACAGGCAGATGATAGTATTGGCATCGGTCACGCCCTTGATATCCTTCAGAGTACAGGACAGAAAATCCTCGATATCCTGCATATCCCGGAAAAGCACCTTTAATAGAAAATCCGCAGGCCCCGCGGTATGATGGCATTCCAGCACCTGGGGAAGCTGCAGGCAGACATCCTGAAAAGCCTCCATATTCCTGGAATAATCCATTTTTACAAGGATAAAAGCCAGAAGGTTATAGCCGGAAGCGCCGGGATTCACACGGATGGTATATTTTTCAATCACCCCTGTCTGCTCCAGCTTCCGGATACGTTCCGTCACAGCAGGTACGGACAGAGAGACCTGTTTGCTGATGTCGGAAGCGCTTGCCCGGCTGTTTTCTTTTAATATAGAAAGAATGGTGGAATCAGTTTTATCCATAGAAACCTCCCTTAGCTTATTTTTTTCCTGGCAGGAGCGGGCTTAACCGCTTCTTTTTTTGTCCGGGAAGACGGAAGTGACAGCTTATAATAAAACATATATTGCTGGATTACCCCCGCGAAGCCCTGATAGCGTTCGAAAGGGAAACCCTTCGGGTAATAGGCGGCCAGAATCTGCTTTACATGCGTATCCACTGGAAAAGCGCCGATATGATGTAAGGCAAACAGGCAGATGCAGTCGGCTACCTTGCGCCCAATCCCAAATTCCCCGGTAAGAATAGCAATAGCCTCTTCATAATCCGCATTCTGCAGGGAATGGAAGAATTCTTTTCCGCTGCCGTTGCAGCACCGTTTGGCCATGGCGAGAATATATTTGTCCCGATAGCCAAGCCCCAGCCCCTGCAGCCCTTCCAGACCTCCGGCGGCAATTTTTTCCGGTTCGGGAAAGGAGTAAAAATCCTTTTCGGACAAAGACTCCTCACCGGTCAGAAAGCCTTCCGGCTCCAGCCGCTCCCCATACCGGCGGCACAGGGCATCCACACTATTGCGGATACGGGTAATATTATTATTCTGGGATATCAGGAAACAAAGGATGGTTTCCCACAGATCCTGCCGAAGAATACGTATTCCTCCCCCATAGGAAATCGCAGACGTCAAAAAGCTGTCTTTCGGATCCACCGCTTTTTTCATCGCCCCATAATCAGTGGAAAGATCGAAATAATTATGCCAATAGGAATCAAATTCCTGCGGGGAACAGGAAAACTCCACAGAAACCCCTTCCCCGGACATTCCGAAAGCCGACAGAGTCCCTTCCTTTGAAGGCCCGCAGGCTGTCTGCCGTATCCGGACCAGATGACGGCCGGATGCAACCGCATATGTATTTTCCCCGCAGCAGCAGATCCGGAACACCTGTCCCGAATCCATCAGCATACGCATATCAAAATCATGAAGTATCGTCTGGTACATAAGAGATATTTCCCTTCCTCGCACGAATTATGAAAGCCGGTAACAGTTCAGATAACCAGGAACCATTCCTGATACCTACAGTTCCTCACATACCTGGAAAATATAAAATTTCAGATAATAGGATTCATCCGCCGCCCAGAGTATAGGATGATCACAGCACTGCGTGCGGAATTCCACCTGACGAAGCCTCTTATGGGAACCGGCAGCGGCCTCCCTGATCGTTTTGGAAAAAAGCTCCGGATCCATAAAATGAGAACAGGAACAGGTAACCAGAAAACCGCCGTTTTCCACAAGCTTCATGCCCCTCAGGTTGATTTCACGATACCCCTTAACCGCATTCTTAATGGAATTTCTGGACTTGGTAAAGGCAGGAGGATCCAGGATAACCACATCAAATTTTTCTCCCTGTCCCTCCAGCCAGGGAAGAAGCTCAAAGACATCGGCACATTGAAAATGAACCCGATCCTCCAGCCCGTTCAGCCTCGCATTTTCCTCAGCCTGCAAAATCCCCGTCTGGGAAGAATCCACCCCGAGAACACTTTCCGCCCCTGCAATTCCGGCATTTAAAGCAAAAGACCCGGTATGAGTAAAACAATCCAGAACCTTTTTCCCCCTGCACAGCCGCTGAACAGCCGCCCGGTTATACTTCTGATCCAGGAAAAACCCTGTTTTCTGCCCATCCTCTATATCTACGATATACTTAACCCCATTTTCTTCAATCTGTACCTTCGTATCAAAAGGAGCGCTGATAAATCCCTTAAAACGCTCCATCCCCTCCTGCAGCCGTACCTTGGCATCACTTCGCTCATAAATTCCCCGTACCTCAATCCCGTCCCTTTGCAGTATCCGGCAGAGAGCATCCAGAATCACAGCCTTAAGCCTGTCAATTCCCAGCGCCAGGGACTCCACCACAAGCACATCCGAAAACTTATCCACCACCAGCCCGGGAAGCCAGTCCGCCTCCCCGAATATCACCCTGCAGCACCCGGTATCCACCGTCTGCTTCCGATACTCCCACGCATTTTCCACCCGCTTCTCCAGAAAAGCTTCATCGATTACCGTCCCCTTTTTCCGGGAAAGAAGCCTCACCGTAATCTTCGATTGCATATTAATAAACCCAATCCCCAGAAAATACCCGTCAAAATCATGAACCGTAACCAAATCCCCATTTTCAAAATCACCGGCAATACTTTCTATTTCATTATCATAAACCCACATCCCCCCGGATTTCAAAGTCCTCCCGGTCCCTTTTTTTAATGTAACAAGAGTATCGTACATATTTCCTCACATTCCGCCGCTTTTTCGTTATCACCCAAACTATCATGCCCATAACAAATTTTTGAGGCTTTTCTGATTATTCTTCCTTTTTTGTATTGTAAGTGTAACATATTTTCTTTATAATTTACAGTAGCAATGAAGGTTCGGCCCCTCCCCATATTCTGTCAGGGTTCCCGTGCCTGCCCGCCCTTTGCTCCGCGCCTTCTGCCTGCCCTGTTTGCCTTCCCCTCAGGCGTTCCTCCCCGGCGGGTATGTGTACCCTGCAAAGGCCTTCGAAAAACGCCGGTCCTTAGATTGCGTCCTCTGCAATCTTAGTACCGCTGCGTTTTTGGCAGAGTGAAAACGTGCCTGCGCAGGGTACATAGAACCGGCGGGAAGGAAAACTGCAGCAAAAGGACACCCCGGCCGGCGGAAGGCATGGGGCACAGGATATGGCTGTACTGCCACCTTTTACATAGAATTTTTCAAGAATGGCTTGCAAATTCCCTGTTTTTCTGTAAAATAGGTAAAGGCGGCAAGATACATGACATAATTACCCTCGCGGCAGCCGCCTGGTGGGCGCGTCCGTCCGGCTCGCTGCCCGCAGGAATAAATAAGAAGAAATTGTCGGTTCATTTCAGTTATGACCGCCGCGTTTTATGGAGGAGCTATCAAACATGATTAGTGCAAGCAACGTAACCCTGCGTCTCGGGAAAAAGGCGCTTTTTGAAGATGTTAATATTAAATTTACGGAAGGCAACTGTTACGGCCTTATCGGTGCCAACGGCGCCGGCAAGTCCACCTTCCTGAAAATCCTTTCCGGTGCGCTGGAGCCTACCAACGGTGATGTCATAATCACTCCCGGACAGCGTCTTTCCGTATTGGAACAGGATCATTTCAAATATGATGATTTCACCGTACTGGATACCGTAATCATGGGCAATGCCCGCCTTTATGAAATCATGAAGGAAAAAGATGCCATCTACGCCAAGGAAGATTTCAGCGACGAAGACGGAATACGCGCCAGCGAGCTGGAAGGGGAATTCGCCGAAATGGACGGCTGGGAAGCGGAATCCAATGCCGCCAGCCTTCTGAACGGCCTGGGCGTGGATACGGAATTCCATTATTCCCTGATGAAGGATCTGAACGGAAGCCAGAAGGTTAAGGTTCTCCTCGCCAAGGCGCTTTTCGGCAATCCTGATATCCTGCTTCTGGATGAGCCTACCAACCATTTGGATCTGGATGCCATCGCATGGCTGGAAGAATTCCTTATCAACTTTGACAATACGGTTATCGTGGTTTCCCATGACCGTTATTTCCTGAACAAGGTCTGCACCCATATCGCGGACATTGACTACGGCAAAATCCAGCTTTACGCCGGTAACTATGATTTCTGGTATGAGTCCAGCCAGCTGCTTATCAAGCAGATGAAGGAAGCCAATAAGAAGAAGGAAGAAAAGATCAAGGAGCTGCAGGACTTCATTTCCCGTTTCTCCGCCAACGCTTCCAAATCCAAGCAGGCTACCTCCAGGAAAAAGGCCCTGGAAAAAATCGAACTGGATGATATCAGGCCTTCCAGCAGAAAATATCCTTATATCGATTTCCGTCCCGACAGGGAGATCGGCAATGAAGTGCTTACTGTGGAAGGGCTTTCCAAGACCATTAACGGAGAAAAGGTGCTGAACAATATTTCCTTTATTGTGGGGCATAATGATAAAATAGCATTTGTGGGAAGCAATGAGCTTGCCAAAACCACCCTCTTCCAGATACTGATGGGTGAACTGGAGCCGGATGAAGGAAGCTTTAAATGGGGCGTTACCACTTCCCAGGCTTACTTCCCCAAAGACAGCTCCAGGGAATTTGACAACGATTATACCATCGCCGACTGGCTCATGGGATATTCTCCTGTGGATGACATCACTTATGTGCGCGGTTTCCTGGGACGTATGCTTTTTGCAGGGGAAGACGGTGTTAAGAAGGTAAAAATCCTTTCCGGTGGTGAAAAGGTGCGCTGTCTCCTTTCCAAAATGATGATTTCCGGCGCCAACTGCCTGATTCTGGACGAACCCACGAACCACCTGGATATGGAATCCATTACCGCCCTTAACAACGGGCTTATCAAGTATCCCGGCGTGACGCTTTTCGCCTGCCGCGACCATCAGTTTGTACAGACTACGGCCAACCGTATTATGGAAATCCTTTCGGACGGAACGCTGATTGATAAAATCACCACTTACGATGAATATCTGGCAAGTGATGCCATGGCCAGAAAACGTACGGTTTATACGGCCAACAAGGAAGATGACGAAAATTAATCCAATGATGGGAAAGCTGCCGTCCTGTACGGAATGCTTTCCCTTTTTTGACAGAATATGAGGTTATCAGCATGCATACAGTAGATTTACATGTCCATTCCACGAAATCCGACGGCAGCCTTTCCCCGTCACAGCTGGTTGATCTGGCCGGAGAAAAGGGGCTGGACGCCTTCGCGCTCACAGATCATGACACGATAGACGGCCTTGATGAAGCAATGGAATATAATTCCGGCAATTCCCTTGAAATCATACCCGGCATCGAATTTTCCACCGAATATATGGGAAAGGATATCCATATTCTCGGATTGTTCATTGATTATAAAATGCCGTCCTTCCGCCGGCAGATCCAGGCTTTTGTGGATTCCCGCATTCTCAGGAATGAAAAAATGTGCAGGAACCTTCAGGAAGCGGGAATCGATATTTCTTTTGACAAGCTGAAAGAAGCCTTCCCCGGTTCTGTCATTACCCGCGGTCATTATGCGAGATATCTTCTGGAGCATGGCTATATAAAAAGCCTCCCGGAAGCTTTCGAAAGGTATGTGGGAGATCGCTGCCGCTATTTTGTCCCCAGAGAAAAAGTTACTCCGGAGCAGGCTGTCCATCTCATTCTCGACGCGAAAGGACTTCCCATCCTCGCCCATCCTACCCTTTACCATATGGGAAAAGACGCCCTGCAGACCCTGGTCGCCCGGCTGAAAAAGGCGGGCCTTGTGGGGATAGAGGCCGTATATTCCACCTATTCGCCCAGGGAAGAGAGGGAAATGAAACGGCTGGCCGAAAAAAAAAATCTTCTGATCAGCGGCGGTTCTGATTTTCACGGAAAGAGCAAGCCCGGACTGGAAATGGCCACCGGCTATGGAAAACTTCAGATTTCCGCCGATATCCTGGAGACACTGCGATTAAAAAGGAAGGAATTATTTGATGAATAAGGAAACTCATACGCCTAAAATATTATTTACCGACATGGATGGAACGCTTCTGTTAAGTGACAGTACGGTTTCTCCTGTCATGAAGGAAACCCTGAACCGCCTGACAGAGGCCGGTCATAAGCTGGTGCTCACCTCCGGCCGACCCCTGGACAGCATCCTGGAGGTCATGGAGGCCGCAGGCCTGTTCTATCCGGGAACCCTGATTATTTCCAATAACGGAAGCCTGATTTATGACTGCTCCGCCCGTACTCCTCTTATGGAAAAAACCGTTTCCTTCCCCATCGTTGCCGATATCATGGCCATGGCCGATGAAATGGAGATCCACTCCCAGACCTATACGGATCATGAAATCGTATGCAGGCGGGAAGATAAAGAAGTTATCCATTACCGGGAACGAATCCATATGCCCCTTATCACGGCTTCCGACATCCTTTCTGTACTGCCCCGTCCGCCGTATAAGGTCCATTGCATCCACCTCACCGATAAAGACAGGCTGGAGGCCTTAAAGGGAAAGGTGGAGCGTAAATACGCCGGGCAAATCACCGCGCAGTTTTCCAATGACCAGTATCTTGAATTTTACAGCCACGAAGCAGGAAAGGGGAATGCTATCCTGGAGGTATGCCGTATATTCGGCATTCCCGAAGAAAACAGCATTGCCGCCGGTGATGCCCCCAACGATATCTCTATGCTTCTGGCTGCGGGCACAGGCGTGGCAATGGCAAACGCGGATCCTGATGTAAAAGAGGCTGCCGATTTTATCACGTCTCTGGACAATGACCATAACGGCCTGATTCAGGCCATTGAAAAATTTATCCTGTGCTGACAATTCTGCAGAAGCGTTTATGGGATACCAATAAAACAGAACAAAAACAGGAAGCCGCATCCCCTTGAGAGCGGCTTCCTGTTTTTTGCTACTGCTATTCCAAATTCTCCTTCAGCGCTCTTTCCTCTTTTCCCGCTTTATCCCTCATCCTGCGTTTCAGGAAATCGTACAGCTCTTTTCCCGCTATCGGAAGAAGGATCATTACCGCCATATACGAAAAGGTTTTCACGGCTCCCGGAAGGCTGTCCAGGAAGGTCAGCTCCGGCAGAAACGTATCAAGGATCAGAGTATGGTATAAGAAAATATACAGCGTATATCTCCCTATATACTGAATAAACTGCAAAATCCTGTTTATCCCCTTTTTATTCCACAGCAGCAGGAAGGAACAGCCCGCAAACAAGAAGAGAATGATGGCAAGGGAATAAAGCATCAGGGTAATTCCGGGAGGATTCACCCGCAGCAGCCATCCGAACATGGACTCGTCCCATGCAAAGCGGTCATGCAGAAGGAAGGCCATGGACGCCGCCAAAAGCAGACCTGCCCCAACAGATGCGATTCCCGCCGTCCTCTTTTCCCTGAAATAGATATGCAGATCGGCCGCCAGCATCCCGGCTGCAAAAACAAAGAAATAGGTGCCTCCCAGCAGATATTTCCCTCCGCCATAGGTTTCCAGGGCAAAGCTGTGTCTCATCAGGAAGCTGGATGCCATCCAAGCCAGCACCAGAAAAACAATACGGAACAGGAAGCTGGCCTTTCCTCTCCTGCAGTTCATTACAAACAGATAAAGCACCGGAGCAATGGCTATCAGCTGGAGATAGATCAGAACATAATAGAACTGGCCCTCCAGATTAAAATTCAGCGCCCACAGCACATAAGCCCCCAGATTCAGCTGAAATCCCGTTCTGGCGAACTGATAAACAGCCACCGCCGCCAGATAAGGGACAAGAATCCTCCCCAGCCTCCTGAACACCCATTTTCCGCCCGTCTCCTCAGCTTTCCTGTTCTGCAGGGAATAATAAGCCGTCATTCCCGCCAGGAAAATGAATACGGTTACAGAATAGAAGAATATGTACTGGATTGTTTCATCCTCATACAGAATCCCCTTAACATGATCAACCAGAACTGCCAGAATTGCGAAAAATTTGGCGCAGTTAATCCATCCAATCTGCTGTTTTTTCCCTTGAATCATCTAAAAACAATCTCTCCTTTTTTTCAAAACAAGGCCTGCGATTTCTTTTCACATCCTCCTAAGGGTCATCCTGTGACCGGAAGGCGGCCTAAAAGCCTGGGCAATGTCGTAATCTATAGCGGCATAGCTGCAATCCTGTTTTCTCTTTATTTCACGATCTCATAACTGAGTTCAGTATACCATCTCTGTTCCCTGAAGGTCAATGCTTTTAGATCGAAAAACAGAGGCGTATAACAGGGAGATAAAGCAGAATTTCTATTGGCGTCTTTATATTTGATTTTCATCTAACATATAATTGACTTTTGTCTTATAATATGATAGTCTTTAGGCAAACATATGTTAGATATACTTCAAATACAAGGAGACAGGATATGAATTTCACTGATTTTAGGAAAAATACCTCTTTTGGTAAATTTTTATATTCTTTTCTGCTGAACAGGCTGGGGGATTCCGTGGATGTACTCACGATGAGCTGGCTTATCTATCTGCTCAGCGGTTCTGCTGCAGTTTCAGCCCTGGCAATGGGGATCAATTACATACCCTCCATAGTGATTCAGCCGCTTGCCGGCGCATGGGTGGAACGCATGCACAAGAAAAAGGTCCTGATACTGATGGATCTGGGGCGTTTTCTGCTGGTCATGCTGATTCTGGCTCTGTACCTGGGCAAGGTGCTGGCGCCGTATATGCTGCTGTGCATCACTTTTGCGGTTTCCACGCTGGAAGCCTTCCGCAGCCCTGCCACCAACGGGGTACTGCCCAGGCTTTTGAAGGAAGAGGAATATGAATACGGGACCTCCATGCTGCAGGGAGGCGGGCGTATTATGGAGCTGGCGGGAACCGGGCTGGCCGGTGTGCTGATCGCCTGGCTGGGGATTTATGGCGCATTGCTCGTGGATGCGTCCTGTTTTCTGATAGCGGCACTTTTGATCCTTCCGCTGGGGCTGCCGGAAGAGCTTAAGAGCCAGCAGGCTGAAAGCTACGGAAAAACGCTGAAGGAAGGAATCTCCTTTTTAAGAGATTCACGGAGGCTGCTGCTGCTTGTTCTGCTCTGCGGCCTTCTGAATGCGATGCTTACGCCGATGCAGGCGCTGCAGTCCGCACTGGTAAAGGATATTTATCAAAAGGGCGGTGAGACCTTATCTTTTATGGGCGCCACCCTGTCGGGAGGGATGCTGCTTGGCGCGTTTCTCTATCCTTTTCTTGCAAAAAGGGTGGCAATTGACAAAGCTCTGCTTTTATGTGGTATACTGAATGGAGGTTTTTATCTTGTCCTGGCAGGCTGTGCGCTTATTGCCCAAAATATATTTTTTTACCCCATCCTGGGCTTTTCATCATTGGTTTTCGGTGTGTCCATCGGTTTTTTAAACACGGCGCTGGCAGTCATGATCATGAAAGCGATACCGATTCATTATATGTCCAGGGAAACCGGGCTGGCAAATGCCCTTTGCCTGGCGGCGGTACCGGCCACCTCCTTTCTCGTATCGGCGGCGGCCAGGCTGGTTAAGGTGCCCGCTCTCCTGACGGCATCGGGAATCCTGTTTCTCCTGATTATGGCGGTGCTGAAGGTCTCCGGGAAATTGAACGAGCTGTTGCCCGACGATTCAAAGGCGGGCAGAAATGAGGAAAAATGGAATTAATCATAAAAAAAGAATGCTGGATGATCCGGGAAGCAATGGAGCTTCTGTTTCTCGCAGCAAATAAAGAAGAGCTTTCAGAAAATAAATATCTGTGGAATCTCAGAAAATTTGAACAGGAGCTGACGGAAGAACTGGCTTTACAGAAAGAATTCCTGGCAATGGCAAAGGAAATTCCGGTAACTTCGGCTATCCGGAAATATTTTGAGCCGTTTCAGAAGGAGGGGCTGGAATGCCTGGCGAAGTGCCTTATATGGACCTTCGGAGGGGAACAGACAGACAGTATGGAAGAGATGAAGGCGCTGGCGCTGAACGAGTTCCGGCAGTATCCGCTGGATGATTTCCCGGCCTTTGATCGGATCGGTGAAACCTTAAACCTCAAAAAAGAGGAACGGCGCAGGTTCGCCGCCAGTGTGAAAAAACTGGATCTGGAAGAAAAATTTCAGGGCAGGCTGATCCTGGCGTTTGAATCCTATGAAGAAAGCCTTGATGAGCTGGGGGCGCTGCTGGAAGAGGCATTGCCGCTTCTGCTCCCGTACAGGACGCGGATGCAGCGGCAGGCGTTACGGATTCAGCAGGAATGGCAGGCTTATTTTGCCAAAAAAAGTCTGACGGATTTCTGCGGAATGACGGGCGTATATGTGGATGAAAGCCTGTACCGGGCGGTGGAAATTGTGCCCAACCTGGTGAACGGGCCTTTCATGGTCCTCAATATGGACGACGGAGAGTCTCAGGAAGATGTGCTGGTTATACGAATAGGCTTTTTGATGCGGGAAAAGGTACTGGAATCCTGGTACCGGAATTTAGGGCAGCATGCGCTGGAGCTGCTGGCCGACGGGACGAAAATGGAAATCCTTCTTTACATAAAGGATACGCCGCATTATGGGAAAGAAATAGCGGACAGGTTCGGGCTGACCACAGCCACCATCTCCTACCACATGAGCGAGCTTCTCCAGGAAGGACTGATCCGGATACGGCAGCAGGGAAAACGGATTTATTACAGCCTGGATAAGGAACAGGTGGGTGAGGTTCTGCGGCAGGTACAGAACAGGCTTCTTCTATAGAAACGCCCGTTTTACATACCTGTTTTAAAGGCGGCAGTACCGGCCTGCCGCCCATGTTCTTTCCTCTTGTTGTCTGCCTGTCGAAGCTTCAGCCTTCCACAATCAGATATCTTCCGTCACCCACGTCAAATACCTCATCCGCTTCAAGAATTTCGTCCAAATCAGCACCTTCCATATCAATGCCGGCTTCTTCAAAATAATCCCTGACTTCTTCAGCGGAATCCACCACAACTGCCATACACTCTTCCAGAAAAGCTTCTGCATCTTCCAAATTGGAAGCCACATCTTCTTCAGGAAAGAGCTGACCCTGGTGCTTAAGAAAACACATTACAACCGCGTCATCATAATCGTGCATCTTCTTCCCTCCTTCCTACTTGGTTCTTCTAAATAAAATATACCGTTTCCATAAGGTTTGTGCAAGACTTTTTTCAGAATCAGCATGATTCTTTGTAACAGTTCATCCCCTCTCCGTCTGTCGGGCCTTCGTTTCCGGCCTGGGGTTCCTTCCCCTCCGCTGCCGGTTCCGTCCATGCAGAGGTACTTAGAGGGAAAACGACTTTTAGTCGTTTGCTCTCGCTCGGATAAACACGCAGCGGTGCTAAGGCTGCAAAGTATGCAGCCTAAGAACCGGCGAGTTTATACGCCCCTTACAGGATCCTCTGCATGGACGGAACCGGCAGCGGAGGGGAAGGAATCCCAGGCCGGAAACGAAGGCCCGACAGACGGAGAGGGGCTGAACCGTTACAAAGAAAATTCTAGGACAAAGAAAATTGGTTGAATGCCAAAGTAAATTCCAGTGACAAATGAAATTCTAGAATGCCAAAGAA
>OGYI01001248.1_pt1 | contig 25955 bp, 27 predicted proteins | sample 1576521 | NCBI WGS metagenome assembly OGYI01 (sample SAMEA3541484, study PRJEB24748) | human gut metagenome | biome: human gut; feature: human-associated habitat; material: faeces | place: China | collected 2012
GTTGGTGCAGTTGCGTATGGTGTAGGTGCAGGTATCGATGCCGCTAAAGGCTTGCTCGCACAGACTAAATATGATAAATCGTTGAAAGACGCAATTGCAATGTCCCCGTCACTGCAGATGCATGGTTATGAAACATTGAAGAAATATATGCCCTTAGTTATTAAATCGTCTCCTACTGTTGCAGGCGAACCATTGCTTTTAGCTAATTATTTGGAAACCATGATTGATGCACAAGGTCATATGAACGCAAGCATTTTCTCGAGCTTGACTGACCTTGAAGGCTCGATGCTGCGTAATAACCAGGCTAAACGTGTATTCTCTGATTCTCTGGTTAACACTGCTGTAAAAGGTGTAGCTGAGAGCACGGGTAAAAGCTTCGGTAAAGTTATGGCAGATATATACGCCCGAGAAGCTAAACAGCAAAAAATGCAAGGAGGCCAAGTGTAATGGAAGATGTTAATGTATATCAGGGTCTTGGCATGATGATTGCTGGCACTTATGAAAAGACAGCCGCTGAAAAAGCTGGTGAAGAATTATATTTAGATGCTTATCTTGCAGGCTTTGAGTCTGGACTTGGTGTTCCGGACGGATTAGCAAATCATACCAAAGTCGCATCTCAGTTCTTAGGTCGAGAACTTATGGGTGAGTTTGTAGCAAAAGCATTGTTAAACAAATAATATCAAGGAGGCACGACCTATGTTAGGTAAAAAATATTCACTTGGCAGTACGTTTGAATCTACAGGCGAACAACGTATTAAGTTAGCCAACTTTGACGAACTTAAAAGCCAAGGTGCAGACATAGCCTCCTTCTTAGAGTCTTTCAAGCCGAATCCAGGTTTCACTTATTTGCATGTAATTGCAATGGGTGCTGGCGAATACTATGGTTGTAATGTTAATGGTGATTATTTTCCTGAAAAAGATTTGATCGCCAGGCATCATACCTTTGTAGAACAGGCGAAAGTATTTAAAGAGCATGATAATAAGCCTACCAGTCCTAGCTTTGGTAATGTAGTGTTCTCCTGGTATAATCCTAAAATGCATCGGGTAGAGCTGATCCTGGCTTTGGATAAAATCAAAGGTGAGGAATTTATTCGTCGTCAAGATGCAGGTGAACAACTGGAAGTGTCGATGGGGTGTTTCCCTGCAGGTACACTGATTACCATGGCCGATGGAAGCCAGAAGCCGATTGAAACTGTTGCACCAGGCGAGAGTGTGAGAACACATATGGGTAGACCCCGTAAAGTTGTAACGGCTATGACTCATCGGTATACAGGTAAAATGTATACTTTTACAATAGCTGCTACACCAAATATTCCAGAACATACTATTACTGCAACTCAGGAACACCCTATTCTAGTGTATTTGGATTTAAATACCGCCATAGATCAGGCTGAGGCTAGCCTTGATTGGGTAGATGCTCAAAATATTAAACTGGGAGACCGTGTTATTCAAAATCCTTACGAAGAATCTTCATATACGGTGTTTGAGTGCGGCGAAGTTACTAACATTGCAGTAGAAGATATCGCAGATACCCCAGTATATAATCTGTCTGTCGAGGAAGACGAATCCTTTGTTGCGGAAAACGTAGCAGTGCATAATTGTAGGGTTCGCTTTGATGTATGCAGTATCTGTGGGAATAAAGCAACTGCCAAGAACCCCTATTGTGAACATATCAAGTATCATAAACGTGAAGTGTACCCTGATGGTAAACAAGCATACATGATAAATGTAAATCCAACGTTCTTTGATATTAGTATTGTACGCAGACGGGCAGATAAAATTGCTTATGTACTGAATAAAGTTGCAAGTACTGATTCCGCAGTGTCTCTCATGGAGAAAAATGCAGAACTGTTTGAGCACTTAGGCAGTGAGCTTGAAACAAGTCTGATACCATTAGCTCCTACTCCTGACGAAGCAATCTTTGCTATCCCGGATAACGATGACATGCAAAAGATAGCTGCAACATTAAATGATCGGGAAGAACAGGAAAAGCTTGCAATGGTAAAGCGGATCCGGGCGCAGGCTGTACGTGTACTGCAGAAAGGTATAGAGGAAGCTCTACCTGCTTTAGAAAAGGTAGAACCTGATCTTCCAGCAGCATTATTAGATAGAATGGCACGCCGTCATTCTATTGAAGATATATTGCATAGTTTCTTTTTAAACGCGATTCCAATGAAGCCAAGAGAATTTACCCGTATTATTATAGTACAGAACGGTATCCCGCTTGAGAAGTTCGACGATGTACTTGCAGGGGTTAGAGCAGCTAGACCTGCTAACCAAATTCCTCATGGTCATTACCAGAAAGAGATTGGTTCTTTACTTGAAAAATTCTTGATGGATCGATCTTCGTTTTTACCTGCAGTTATGCACCGTATGGATAAGGTAAAAACTTCTGCAGCATTAAATATGAATGTGCCAATGGCATATTATGACTTAAATCCTAACTTGAATTTCGGTCATGTACGTCGTCCGGCGCCTTATACAGAGATCAATCAATCTATTGATGCTATTCCAGTATATCGAAATTCATATGCTCAAACGCCAGTTATGATGAGTCCTGCTCAGGTTGAAGAGCAGAAATTAAGACCTAAGCTCAAAGAACCTCATATGGGACCCGTTAAAACTGGATTAACTTTAGGTGCCTTATATGCTGCATATAAAACTCATGGTGCATTGGATACTATTTTAAAAGATCCTAAGAATATGGCACTGGTAGCATTGCTTGCAGGTCTTGTCGCTCAAAAATTTGATTCCAGAAAACCTGGCGGGAAAGAAAATGGCAGAGTAAAGACTGCAGGTTTCGTAAAAAGTTTTGGTGGCAAGATTGCACTGCCTTTCGTTGGGGTACATTTACTTGCCGGGCACTATCGTAATCAATACAATCATGGTAAAGATCTAAACTTTGCAGAGCAGTATGTGGCAGAGAATCCCGATATGTTATCACTGATAGCTCCGGTAGCTATAAACTATGCGTTAAAGAAACATGCGGCTATTGAGTTGCCTGATGATATAGATTATGATATCCCAGAGGAAGACGTTGAAAAAATAGCGGAATTTTCGGATAAAGTTTCTGATTTCGCAAATGCCGCCGTTCCAGGTATAATATTGCGTGGAAGGAGACATTCGATCCTGAGTAGCATAGTAGACCAGGTAATTGATCAAAAAATAATAAATCAATTTACGTCTTCCTGAAATAGACAGTCCAGGTATAATATGTTACAGAACTAAAGAAAAGATTCAAATTATTGATAAGTTAAATTTTTGTAAGGATGGTGCACATAAGTATGTCTAAGAAATTAACACTTAATGAGTTGGTTAAATCCGCACGCGCTGGTGTAGACTCTGGAAATGAGGCTTTAATGAAAACCGCTCACGAGCAAGGCATTCAAGATGCTGAACGTTTGGTGAAAGTAGCTGGCTATACTGGTGATATTGCTGGTAACCAAATGTTCGATACGTTCGCTAGCCGCATGGCTCAATCCCTTGGTTTTAACCTGGAGGACGAAGTAGTAAAAGAAGCATCTTTGAAAGACTTGATCGATGCTGCTGTTACTGATGCTTTTGTTAAAGTTGCTGAAGAGTATTCCCCGCAAACCGGTGGTGCCAACTTGCAATCTACTGTAGATGCTGGTGCTGACCAAGTACGTGAAGCTGGTAAATCTCATGCAGTACTGGCTGTACAGTCTGCTAACGATGCTTTGGCTTCCATTGACATGGGTGATGCTAACACTGGTATCCAATCTCTGCGTACTGCAGGTGAAAACATCGAGCTTGCACGCCAAGCTGCAGAACACATCGAAGACCCAGAATTGCATGCTCAGGTCGCTGAAGCTGCTGCTATCGTAAGCCAAGCTGCATCTGCTATTCAAGCCCAGGGCTAACATAAGAAAGGAGATAACGTCATATGCCTAACAACTGCACAATGGATGAGCAATTGATCCAAGAAATGCGTGAAACTGCTGAAATCCTTGAGAAGTGTGCAAATGATGAATCTCTGTTACTGGATAAGACTGCTAGCATTTCTGCTCCGGCTTCCAGCTCTCGCTCTGAATATATGGACGGCGTGATTGCAGGCCTGGGTTTAGAAGGCTAAAATGAGTAAAGAAAAATCTGCCGCATTTCTAAATACCCTTGCTAATTTTGCTAAATCGCAAAAGAACCTTGTGGTAGATGAAATAAAACGCACACGTCCCCATCATGTATTGGCAGCGAAAGATCCTGGGTTTACAATGCATAACTGGGTTATCGGTGCACTAGCAGATAAAGGTGCTTTTGGTGCACGTGCTACTCAGAAAGGTCTGCAAAAATTAAAATATCGAATGAGTCAGGTAGACACCGGTTTAGGCGCGTTACTTAGAGGTAATGCTGATAAAAACTCATTACGATATAAAATATTTACAGATATCAGAGGAAGTACGATCCCGGTCAAACAGACTTCTAGTGGTAAGATAATGCATGATTTACATAATAAATCTGGTCAGGGTCTTACCCAGCAATTGGATCGTGCAAGCGTAAGTGCTCCAGTAAAAGCTGTGTCGGCTCCCCTGGTAACAGGCTTAGCTTTCACAAAAGCAGACGAGATCCTACAGAGAAATCGTTCAAACAAATCTCAAGGAGGTACAAACGCATAATGAATCCTGAAGTAAGAGATCAACTTCTGCATGCAGCCTCCTTATTAACAAAAGCAGCTAGTATGCTTGAATATAATGTTAATTTAAAAAAAGAAGCTGCAGCAACTGCAGATGAACTAATTGATAGAGGGTTACTTGCAGAAGATCAACGTGAGACATTTACAGAATCTTTAATGGAAAATCCTCACAAGATTGCGACATTAAAAACTGCCGCACTTGAACTCCCTGCCCGTCACTCTTCTGGTGAACTGGGTGAGGTTTCTAGCGAAATGTTTAACAGTAATATTGCTGGTGACGCATTCGATAGAGCACTCTACGAGTAAAAAACACATAAGAAACTAAGGAGGAGAATTCCTAATGCTTAACGTTTTGAGCGGATACACAACCGCTAATATCAAATCCTATGAATTTAAAGCAGGTGTTCAACTGGAGCCTGGCGATTGGGTAGTATTCGATACTGATGGTACCTTGATTAAACAGACTGGTGCCTATGATATTGCTAACCAGGGTGCTACTTTTCCAGTATACCAAAACAATGTAACTGCATATGATAACCGTGCTCTGGGTCGAGTAGACGTTGTAACTGCTAATAGCGGTGTATTGGAAACTAACAAATTTGCTGCAGTATCTTTTACGCCAGGTAAAGCACTTACCATTAAAGACGGTGTTATTGATCTGGCTGTTGACTCGGCTCCGGTTATTGGCTTTGTTGTTAAATATGATGCTGCCAAGAAACTTGTGCAATTCGTTTTAAACTAATTGTTACACACAGTATAACAAGGAAGGTGTAAATTTACATGATCGTTCAAAATGCTGATCAAGCTGTATTAGACAATACCGCTTTTGTACAAAAAGTTGTTACCAATGAAGGCCTTGAAAAAATGGCAGGCATCGCAACCGACTTCTGTCGTGTTAAAATCCGTGAGGGTTCTTTTGCCCGCAAAATTTTACCGCCTAAGATGATTACCTCCGCAGATCTGGATCAGGCTGTTGATTCTGATTCCCCGATGCGTATCATCCACAAAGATAAAGTATCTGAAGCTTATCCTGTTACTTTCCGTGAACAGACCCAACAGAGATATTATACTGGTTCTAAATTCCAGGTATTCTATACTACTATTCAGTCTGAAGAATTTACCAAAGTTATCGAAGAGCTTCAAACCTATCGCGTTCCTATTAAACAAATCATTCAAGAGAACTATCTGAAAGATCTGCAACGCGTAGAAGATAGTCTGTTTGTAACTGCAGCAGACAATATCGTTACCAAGAAAGAAACTGAAAAAGAAGGCAGTGCTTTGTATAAAGTTGCTGGTCCGTTCACTCCGGCTATCTTGGCAGAAGGTCTGAAAATCCTGGCTAAACGCGAAGTGCCGATCGGAACTATTCTTATCAATGAAGTTGACTGGATGAGCCTCTTGCAATTGCAACAGGGTGCCGCTGGTTCTGCTGTAATGGAAGATATTATCCACAACGGTTACAGCTATACTAAACTGATGGGTCATAACTTCATCCGTACTATCAAACAGGATGTTGTTAAACCTGGTCATATCTATCTGTTCTCCACTCCGGAATACCTTGGCGTATTTGATATCCTGAGAGACGTTCAAGCATTCATGGAAACCAAAGGCAATAAATTCTCCATGTATCTGTGGGAAACCATTGGTATTGCTATCGGCAATGACAACGGTATTGCTAAGATCGAGTTAACTGCTTAATCTTATATTTTAACGCATGTTGCACAGGTGTTAGATCGGCTGGACTAACTTAAATGATCCTGGTTTAGAGGGGCGGCCTTGTGCATTTTTACTAAATTTAAACACGATTGTGAGGGAATACAATGTACGTAACGAATTTAACAAAAAGCCGGTTGGGTATTAATGGTATTATCAACTTGGCACCTGAAGAAGTTAACCGTTATATCCCTGATACTCCTGATCTTATTTCTCGTGTTGGCAACTTAGAGCGAGCACAGCTTGTATCGGTTGTACGCGAGAATGGTAAGACTAAAACGGATATCCCGGGTAAAATCGTTAAGACTGTAGGTGTAGATACAGGTGCCCTCTCTACAGGTCCTCGTACAGAAAAAGCTGCTGAAGCGAAACCTGTAGAAACTCCTGCTCCGCAGAAAGCTGCTAAAGCTAAAGCGGCTGAAGTAGAAGTTGAACCTAAAGCTGCTTCCACTAAAGTTGAAAAAAACACCAAGGCTAAAACTACGGCTAAGGAATAATAAATGGAACAACATCAACCTCAACTACTAGAACCCGCTAACAAGAGTACCCATATAGGGACTGGGGCTAAAGCTGGAGCGCTTCTTTTTACAGGTGCAAATCTTATGCAACCGCTTCTTACAAAGAGATTGCCTAAAAACAACCGTGTAGTATCAGCTCTTGCATCTGCAACTTACGGCGGGTTAGTTGGTGGATTAGTTGGTAGCTTTATACCTAAGAAAGAAGCAGCTATTACCCCGAATCTTGAACATGATAAGGAGATTGAACATACAATGATTAATAAAGAATTAAATGATGTTTGTCAATTAGTAAAGAAAGCGGCAGACATGACAATTCCTTTAGAGAAGAAACCCGTTCCTGAAGCAGGGTCTGAACCTGTTCCTGGTATGACTAACAATGCAACTGCTAATCCGGCTTCTCCGGGCATGCAGGTTTATGGAAGTTCTGTAGATGCTGCTGCTCTTGCTAAAGCTAAAATGAAAGCTCAGTGTGTACAGGCTAAAACTGCTGCTGAAGAAGCTAAAATGTTTCATGCAGGTAAAGGTGGTCGCCAAGCTGCTATGGAATTCTTGAAGAAACATAAAAAATCTCTTGGTGGTGCAGGTGCTGCTGCGGCTGCAGGTGCTGCTTTATATGCTTATAATCGCAAAAAAGAAGCAAGCGCTGAAGAACATGATTTTGACATGGATTATGTAAACAAACTGGCATCTGTTGAAGAGACTGGAGTTACTCCTGACGAAGCTTATGCTGCTGCTGAATATGCAATAAATGTTTACAATGATGCAATGGAAAAAATTGCTTTCGCCGAAGATCTGTGGAATGAATCCGATGAGTACTTTAATACCTTAGAAGCATTGGAAAAAGAAGCTGCTGAATATGCTCCTATCGCGGGTTCCACTATTGGTGGCGCGTTGGGTGCTACTGCAGGTTTGCTTGCTGCAGGTAAGTATTTAGCTCCTGGTAATGCTGCTAAAGCTGCTGTAGGCGGTGCTGCTCTGGGTGCTGCTGTAGGTGGCGCTGTTCCGTCCGCTTTGCAACATTTCGCTGCTAGCGTACGCTAACAATAAAACATAGGGAGTTATTGTAACATTTGCTCCTAGGCCAGATAAGGCCGTCGCTATTTTCGGCGGCGGCTTTTTCTTATTTATAAATTAAGGAGATTCGTATATGGCACTGCAAACCAATGTAATACGTAGTTGGCCATTAGGGTCAGCGGTCTCTAAAGTTAAAAAAGATATGATGACAGCAGCAAATACTATAAAACCTAAAAAGTATATACCCAATGTAGCAAATAAAATATCACCAGTTAGACCTATTGAATTTCCAGCAGTTAATTTAGTTAGTAAATAAGGAGAACTATTATGACTAAGATCAAAAAAAAAGATGTTGATAGTACAACACTTGCGATCAGTGAAACATTAGAACGCAAAGCAATAGTTACTCCCATGGATGTTCGATTAGCCTTAATGGATTATCCAGATAAGAATATTCCATTATACATGGAGCATCTGACTGACGAAATGCTTTGGAAATGTTTAGACTGGGCACTGGCATACTTTAACGAAACACCACCAGATGTTGGTCAGGTATATACTTTGGCTAATTTCCCTAAACGGAGATTATTGCTTGACGGCGCAGTAGTAGAAGCTCTAAAGTTAACCGCACTTGTAGAATTACGGGGTGAAATGAGTTATAGCGATGGTGGTGTACAATCTACTGTTTACTATAAAAGCCCTCAGTTTATTGCTTTAAGACAAGAAGCCCAACAGCGTTTTGAAGCAGCAGTCCAATCATCTAAACGTGCGTTAAACATTAATAATTGTTATGGAGCATTGTGCTAAAATGTCATTACAAACTTTAGACGAAAAAAACAAAAAAGTTATGTTTACTAGCGGTGCTGCTGCGGGGTTGGGCACTCTTGCACTGGAAGGCATTGGGCACCGTTATTTTAAAAATCCTACAACTGTATCTAAATCTTTAGCACGTGCCGGATTAGCTGCTACAGGTACTATTGGAACACTTCAGGGATTTAGATATGGATTACGTAGAGCTTCCAAACGATCTTATGAAAAATTACAGAAACAAAAAGAGGACTATATAATGGCAAAAACGTCATCATATTTCGATTCTGTAGGTTTAAATGATTTTGTAAAGACTGCATCAGAAACAATGGGTAATGAGGCGTATCTCGTTCCTAAAAAATTAGCACATGAAGCATATGATCTTTACAATAGCTTGCCTGCAGATAATAGAGTATCAACTGTTTTAGCAATGTATGACGCAGTAGAACCGGGTATGCAGAAAGTTGCTATGAAATTAGTAGCAGCAAATGTGTACGCTGAAAAACGTGCATCTATTGGTTCTTTAACTATGTCAGCAGCAAAGAAAGCCATAGGTCCTACTGCTACTACTGCTTTTGTAGGTTCAGATATTGCATCAAAAACAAAAGAGTATAATGCAAAAGATAGATCTATATTAACTCAGGGAGCATCAAAGCGATAGAAAGGAGTTACCTATGACGGCAAATATTCAATGTTTTACTGATCCAGAATGTACAAAAGAATTATCGTTTGCATCTGTAGGTACATATTTGCTACGATTAGCTCCTTTTGAAGGTATAAACGGAAATACAGGTGCAGACTGGTCTACAGTGTTATACCTGAAGAACACAGGTACCCGTGCATCCCTGAACACTTATATCTATAAGGAATCTGATATACGAGATTATGTATCATTTAGTATAGAAGGTTCGGAAGAAGTATCTAATGGTTTAAAATTGGGGGACTTAAAGGAACAGGAAATTATTCCAGTAACATTTAAGGTTTCAGTACCTCGGTGGACGTCTAATATTAATTATGGTTTAACGATTATTGTTGATTATTATACATTGCCAGATATAGATACTGTATTCTATAATCCGTATACCGATACTCGGGAGGTGGCAGAATGAGTGCAAATATCAAATGCTACTGGGATCCCGAGTGTACTGAGGAATTGTTTTTTGAAACGATTTCATATTCAATGTCTTTAGGGTTACGGACTGGCCTAAATGGTGATACTGGGGAAGTAATGAATCAGGATGTTTATTTAAAGAACGTTGGTGATGAACTTGCTCAGGGTACACTTATTAGAGAAACTAGTGACTTGAACAACTATTTTAAGGTATCTACTCCACTTGCAGTCTATGCAGAAACTTCTGCTAAAATTGGGGATATTGCGCCTGATGAAGTTGTTTTGATTACTTTTCATAGTTTAATACCTCGAAAGACATCCGCAATGTCCGGGTTAATAAACTTTTCAATAGAGTACTATACATTACCAGGAGCTGACCGCGAGGGAACTCCTTCTACATATGTTCCGAGTCCTCCAATTTTAAAATATCCAGGAGATCCGATTCCAGAAGGCAGTCCTGCAGGTAGACCTTATGGTCATGGTCCTTATGGTGAACCGTTATATGGCCAGGAAGGATTTATTCATAAGCAGACGATCTTGGATACCTATATTCCCATTGCAGGCCTTCAGACAACTTATATTAAAGCCACATATAAAATCAATGCTCGTTATAACGGTACAGAAGCTTCTATAGAAGATATCCAATCCTATTATACTTCTACGTATATGGCACTGGGATGCTATGACGGGCCGTGTTTACCGCTGTGGCTTAATACAGGAGATGAATAACTATGAGCTTGGATAATACTATTTATACAGCAGAAACTCGTGTAGATACGTCTATAAAAATAGAAGCTCATATGTTTTCTCCCCGTATAATGGGTATCAGTTGGAACGAGTTGCCTCGAGAATATTTCCCAACTACTGACTCGTATGCATTATTGGAGTGGTCCGATTCACCGCGAGAGGGTTTCACCGAATTGACCAGAGTAGGTGTAAATCATCCTCCATTCTATACAGACAATCATACTATTACAACATTCTATCGTACTCCTGTAGTGTACTATAGATTTTATTTCCCAGAAATAGATAAAGTCTCACTAGTATTTTCCAGTGAAAAGCTGCCTAACTTTTATGCCGCTGAAATTATTAGGCGGCATCTTATTCAGTTAAAGGAAGGACATGCGGGTAACTTGATGTACTTGTGTATTAGGAAACGGACTTCGGAAAGATGCCCTACCTGTTGGGATTCGATTCGAGGTCAACGAACTCGGTCATCATGTCCTACCTGTCTGAGTACTGGGTTTATTGGGGGTTATTTTAATCCAATAGGTATTTATATGTCTCTATCTCCTGAGAACGTAGCTGTTATTCAGCCTTTTGATGGCACTGCCATTACAGGTCAATTACAGGGCTGGACAGCGGGATATCCCAGGATCAACGTAGGTGACGCTATTGTGGATAGTGCAACACGTAATATATGGCATGTTTCACAATCTGCACTTACTACACATAAACGAGTAGTAACCAAACAGGAATTAATATTACAGCATCAAGATGACGATTCTCATCTTTTTGATTTATTACAACGAATTCCAATTAATACAAGGAAGGAAGATATACGTCATGGGGAAATCCTTTTCTAAACTAACTCCTCGTATTGCAAATACATTTTTTTTACTTGCATTACAGCATTTTTTCACAAATCACCCAGAACACCCATGGCATCCGGACGACTCGATCTCCAAGCTGAGTATTGCAACAGATTTCACTGAAGATCCTCGTGTTCAGGATTCAGTTCCTAATATTGTAATCAGGAATGGTCCATGTACAATAGACGCATCTGGATTTGGTAGTGGTGTGTATTCAGCCAGAGAACGCCAGGCAATCATTGAAGGTCAAAAGGTTACACAGAAAGCTATCTGGGATTATAAAATGGACTTCACTATTAACAGTTATACAGAGATAAGTGTTATTTCATTTAGTAAAGATGATAGTGACGAACTGGCATTTGAAGTTGCAATGTTTATGGCGATGCTAAAATCTGATGTTGGTAATATTCTTCAGCTTCAGAACCTTGGTAATCCTCAGCAATCCCCGGCTCAACAGATGACTCAGGTTGGTTGGTCCGGCAAGTATATGGCTAGTGTAACTGTTCCGTATACCTTTATCTTATGTAGGCACTGGAATCCTGTGGATGCAGGTATTTTGTTAAGGTCTGTTGAGACTATAATGAAACCTGTTAACCCAGATAGAATACCTCCCAAACCAGGTGATAAAGATGAACATGGTAATGATATAAATATCGGTGAAGTCGGTGGCACTAACACCGGTGGTGAAAACGGTAACTGGGGAGGCAAAGGTGGTATCTCTGATGATCCCAACGCAGATGGTATTGATGACAATGTAGTAACATTGAGATTCCGTGCACGAGAAGATACTATTGAAGGATACCAACCTGGGCAACCGATGCCAAACACTAAACAGGTATAATATACCTAAGAAAGATAAAATACTTTTTAATATTTTTATATAAGGAAGGTGTACTCAATGGCTTTTCGTACTCCAAGCGTGCGTGTATATCAGGAATTGTTAACTGTAAATCCGCAACTTACCACTCCATTCTTTGAGTTGTGTATAGTAGGTCCGTGTTATCAGGTAGAGACTAATGTAGCCTGTGGCAGTTATACATTGTCTGATACAGATTATACTAGTACATATGTAAATCAAGCATTAGGGTCTGTAATTGATACAGATTCTGTAGTTGTAAACTTATCTAATATCTATGTTAAAGTATGGCCGCAATTAGCATCCACATTATACAGTGCAGTAACTGTAAATAATAGGGGTCCGATTACTACACTTACTGCTACTACAAATCCATTTTCTGAATCGGTAATTAAAGCCGGGGACTATATTGATATTACCTATAAAGAAACCAGCGGGGAATTGACTTATAGTGCAGTAGTACAAGAGGTAAGCTCTGACGGTAATATTTTGACTTTGAAGAAAAACTTACCTGAACCAGAAGAAAGTGCAACTATTACTGCAGTAGTAAAACGTGTATCTCCGGAAGATACAATGCTTGAAAGCCAGTATGTTACTGCAAAAAGTGATAAATTTACTATTAAAACTGGTGCAGCTATTTCCACTTCTGTACTGGATACTGCAGGTGTTGTAGTAACTGCCGATGTATCAGTTGCTTACCGTGCTCTGCGTAAAGATATTGCTAATGATTTCTTGACCATTACCAGCCAGTCTGTAGCAGAAGCTCAGCTTGGTAAAATCAATGTACAGAACCCGCTGTCTGTAGCTGCCAGCCTTGTTGCATCCGCAGTAAGTGATATGACTTATAAAGTCTTGCCAATTGATACAGACGACAAAAACGGATATTTAAAAGCATTGGATATCTTGTCTACCACAGAAAAGGTGTATGTAATTATTCCTCTTACAGATGACAAAGACGTAATTAGTTCCTATGCTAGTCACTGTAAAACAATGAGCGAGCCAGAAAAGAGCAGATGGCGTGTTATGTATGCAAATATGCCGATGCCCACCACGAAAGTAATGATCGAATTAAATGACGGTGTACTTGCAAAGGGTGGCGATGATGATCATTGTTATCTTAAAGATACCGCTAATGGAATGTTTATTACTAACCGTGCACGTGTAACTGATTTCATGGATGTTTACAGTGATCAGAATGTTTATCAGTATTCCTTGCAATTATTGGAAGTTCTTAATGACAGTGTCGCTGAATTTTCTACCCTGAAATGGAATAGAACTTCAGAAGGTTATGTAGAAACTGAAGAAAAAGTAACTGTAAGTACTAATACTAACGTTCGTTACGAAGTAGTTCGTGTACTGGATACACAGGGTGTTGCTGACGCAATTTCCGGTGTAGCCGAATCTTTCTCTAACAAACGTTTACGTTATGTAATGCCTGACAGCATTATGCTTAATATTAACTCTGTAGATGAAATGATGCCTGGTTATTACCTGTGTGTAACTTTGGGTGCTATGCGTGCAGGGTTCCCTCCACATCAAGGTTTCTCTACAATGGGTCTCAGTGGCATCAAACGCGTGTTCAAAGCAAATAAAATGTTTACTGACGATCAATTAGCTGAAATGGCTGGCAATGGTGTATTCTGGGTTTGTCAAGACGAACCCGAGGAATTGCCATATGTCCTCTATCAGACTACAACTGATACTACTCAGTTAGAAACTGCAGAAGATAGCTGTGTAGCCGTTGTTGACTATGCATCTAAATTCTACAAAGATAACTTGAAAGATGTTCTGGGTAAATATAATGTTAATACAATTTCTTTGAAATATTGTACAACGGTTATTAATAGCTGCAGTGATCAAATGATGAGCACTTCTTATCAGTATATTGGTCCTATCCTAACTGCTGCTACCCTGACTTCTATTGAAAAGAAAGCAGATAAAATCATCCCGACTATTAAGATCGAGATCCCGTATCCGGTCAATGGCGTGGATGTATATCTGCAAGTTTAAACGTAATACATTAAGCAACCTGGGGGCCTTATGCCCCTTGGGTTGTTTGATACTAATTTAGAAATTCTCGAATCTTTAATTGGTTCGTGATATAAACAGGAGTACACTTATGTTTTATGAAAAACTAGCTGGTACTGTAGATACATTTAGAGCAGCGTCAGGTATTGCCCGTCCTAAAGGAATTCCAACTCTTAGTACAACTCCCAAAATGCCTAAACCGTTAACTTCTAAAAGTAATACTCCTGCGGTATCTACAACAATAAATAAAAACCAGGTTAATAGTGATGTTAAAAATGTAACTGCAGTAAAAACTGCCGCCCGATATCATCGTATGCTTCGGCGTGCAAACAAGCATTTACATGACTTTACAGATAGTAATAGTCCGCATACTCCTGGCGATGAAATTTTTGATACTTACAATCAAGCTGCCGATCTTTATTCTCGAGTAGAAAATAGGCGGAATCGTAAAAATAGAGGAGGAACTACCGTGTCTGAAACTTTAAATAAATTAAAAGAAGCCAGTATTGTAGGAAATGTAGGTCGCATTTTTAAAGCAGTAGGTGGTATGGCTAAACAAACTGTCAAAGATGTAGGTCAACACGGTCTTACAGTAGGCAAACATCAGATCAGTGGCAACGCAGTTAGAAACACTGCTTCTAATATAGGTAAAGGTACCGTTGGTACTATGGCAGCATATGGCGGCTATAAAGCTTTATCCAGTGACGATCGGAATAAAACTGCTGCAGATTTAAATGAAACTGAACGTTCTGCCGCTACTGTCGGTATTTTGTCCAGTGCATTAGCTGCAAATACTGCTGCACGAAAATATACAGCAGCTAAATCAGCACTTGAAGGACTTAAAGCTGAAGGTCATTTTCTTAAAAATAGAGTGGACGAAGTACTTCATGCCAGAGATATGAAATCTGCACAAAAAGCTTTTAATGCTGCTAAACATCAACGCAATGTAGCAATCGGATTTGCTGCGGCAGCTCCCGCTGCGGTACTAGCGTACAAACACTTCAAGAAAAAAGAAGCGTTTAATAAAGAGTTTGCAGCAGATATGATCAAAGGAAGAAAAGGTGCTCCTGCTACAGGAGATTCTATTGCTAAAACTTTTTGGATGAATAATAAACCTTCTGAAGGTATAGGTGACACAGTTAATAGATTAAAACATTTAGGTGCGACTCTTAAACCTGAAAATTTAAAACCTATGAAATCCGGAACTAGAGTACTTGAAGGTGCAGACACCGGGACTCAATTACGCAAGTTATTAAGAGACGTAAAGAAATAACACAAATCAAATAGGTAGGTGAAAATCTTGTCGGATTATAATATTAACCCATTAAAATCTATGGGTGGCGTTGTTAAGGAACAGACCCTTAACGAAATCCTGAGCAATGACGGTGCACCTCATTATAATTGGGTTGAACAGTTACGCCTTGCAACAGATTTTATTACACCAGATAATACACTTATCTGTGTTGCAGACTCTTGGCTTCATGACCAGGTAACTAACGTTACCCCTATTGGTCTTACTCAGAGTTTTGGCTATCAAGAAAGTTTACCCAGTGCGTTACAACCAGAAATTGGTTCCCGTCGTAAACGTGCAATGGTAGGCTCTTCTGGTGGTGGTAACATCAGTATTTCAAAGATGTTAGTACATGGTAACAGTCCAATACATATTCTGTCTAAGTACGGTCAAACATTTGGTATCGACCGTAACTATTGGACAGAAAAAGAATGGGGCGCTGCTGTTGGTTTGAACTTGGATAAATTACGTACACCCCAGGGCATCATCGTTCTTGAAGGTGACCCTGCTGGCCGTTCTTTCTCTTGTCACATGTTTGAGCAGTGTTTGTGTCAAGGTATTTCCCGGGCATACCAGGCAGGCAGTTTCTTAGTTGTAGATAATTTTAGTTTTATTTATGAGCAAATCGTTCCTATCTGGGAAAACGATGACGTTCTCGGCTCTCATATTGATTCGTACTAATAAGGAGTAATAATAATGGCACAAATTTCAAATAACATTTTATCTCCTGAACAGTTAGATGGGAGCGATTATAGAAAACAGTTTGTAGAGATGAATACAGACGCTACCGATTTTGTCACAGCGGATAGCTCTCTTTTACTCTCTACTGTTCCGTTCCTTCCTGTAGGGGATTCCTTTACTGACATCCCGTTATACCCGGTGGGCATAGCCCAACAGTTCTCATACAATGAAGGCCTCGCAGGTCAGTTTATTGGCGAGGTTGGTTCCAGTCGTAAAATCGGTGCATCTGGTACTGCAATGGGCAGCGGTATGATCAGTCGTCTTGCGGTACATGGCAACTCTCTTGTAGCAGCATTATATCGCCCAACCCTTATTTGGATTAAATCTACCGATAGTTTATCTGATATCACAGATCGTATTGCTGGTACTGATAAACAATGGATCCAGGGTCTTAACGCTCAATCTATGGATGTTTTTGACGCAGATTTGGATGATTATGTTGATCGTGTTATCTCTGCTGGTGGTATGAATTCTCTGTTATTCAAGATTCCTTTTGGATTGATTGAAATAAAACGAGATCCCCGGCAGCGTGTAACATCTATTAATTTCTTAGAACAATGTGTTCTCTTAGGTAATCAGAATGGATTAAGTGCAGGTCAGTTCCAGGTAATTGACAGCATGAGTTTAAACTTTGAACGTCAGCGTCCGTTAAAAGGTATTGGACCATTTACCCTGAGTGACGACACTTTGATAGGTTTATAATTTTAAATATGGAGGCCTGTAATGTCATTTACTTCCCAAGTTAATACATTTTTAACTGGTGCATCAAAGGTAGTATCTGATGCTAGCTCATTAAAAAAAAGCTACAACCAGTTACGCAGCGGCATCAGTTCCAGTACCTTGGGACTTGTAAATCTACCACAGTTGCCTAGTTCCTTAAATCGTATATTTAAAGCTGGACAGTCAGTAAATACTATTTTGCAAGTACTGGGACTTACAGGTGACGGTGTAGCAGGTAATGCAAGCCATACCCAGGTATCTAGCAATGGTGTTGAAACAGGTTCGTTTAGATGGGTAGAAATGGAAACTACTCCGGATTCTTTTGCGACAGCAGATTCTATGCTGCTGTTCGCAGGGGATCCCATTTATGCTAATATAGACATAGGTGCTGAACTAGTCCCTATAGGATTATGCCAGCAATTCAGCTTTTCATCTGGGGTCAATGTTTCCACATTTAAAGAACTTAGATGTGAAGAAACTATTGTAATCCCAGGCAAATCACTTGCAGGATCAATGACTATAAGTAGATTATGTGGTGATTATTCAAGTCTTTCCAATAGATTACATATCTCTCCAAATTGGAATTTTAGCACACAATCTACATTATACAAACCACTGTTTGGCTTAATGGCGATGTTTTTAAATCCCAGTAGAAATAAAACAATTAGCACTTTGTACTTTGAAAGATGTGCAATCTCGTCTTTTAATGTAGGCGTGAGTGCAGGTAATTTCCAAATATTAGATAACTTAAATATCGTATATGGTCGGTGTATTGGTGTTGGCGAGATCTCATCTAATATAGAGTCTTCTGGTACTACAGAGAATACTCGTACTCAAGATGCTGCTCAAAATTCCCCAACAGGTAAAGAAACTATAACTGTTGGCGGTAATACGATAGATAAAGATTTAGTTATAGTATCCTAGGATAGAAAGTGAGTTGAGCAGTATATGGCACGGTCTTTAAATGGTAATCTTCGTCCGGCAGTAGTAACTGGATACGATCCTAATACTATGACAGCCACAATCTCCCCCTATGATGGGTCTGGGAACCTTTCCAACGTATCATGCCCGATGAATCGTTGCGACCCTGTAAACGGAGCCTACGCGATCACACCGCCAAGTATAGGTTCTCCCTGTTGGTACACAGAATACAATGGTGAGGTTTCTATTATCTCATTGTTTCCTCCGCTTAATATCAATAGTGATGCTAATACGGACCTCAAGAGCCCATTGGGTGCAACTGCAAACAGGTGTCCGTCAGATATGGCTAATAAGGCTACCTTACCCGGTAATTCGTCAGCTACTAATTCTATGGGATCAGAAGAATCATTAACTGATATGATGAAAAAAATTATCATGTCACCAGGTAAATTATCTTCCGTTTGGAATCTGTTAAACTGTGTATGGGAAAATGTTTGTAGTATCTTCCGTCTAAAGGCCGGAGGAATGGATGTTGAAGCCGAAGTTGACGGTGCTAATAATACAAATACAACTATTCGGTTTAGGCGAACAGTTGGTGAACGTGCAGGTACATCAGTAGTAGATTTACAAATTGGTCAACGTGCAGGTATTATCAATCTTAAAATAAATGGTAATGATTTCTTGCATGTGGACGCAGCCCGTAATGTAAAATTAGTTGCATCTACAATTTCTTTTACAGCTAGTGAGTTCAACTGTATGAGTGTAGATAGCGTTAAATTACCGTAAGAGAGGAGAAATATTATGGCTGCGGTATTAGTTATAGGGGATCCGGATTCCCATGGCGGGGCAGTTACTTCGGGCTCTTCTCGAACTACAGTTAACGGAATACCTGTTGCACATGTAGGCTCCTCTGTATCTCCTGATCCATTACCCGGACATTCAGGTAAAACAATTGTAAGCCCTGCTGCATCAGGTAAAACTACTGTAGGCGGAAAAAAAGTTGCTGGGTCTGGCGCAGGGGTAAGCTGTGGGGCTACAGTGAGTGCAACGAACCATAAAACTACAGTTAGTTAAGTAAAAAAAAATAAAGATAAAAGAGTGAGGACGTGGAAATATCCACGCCCTCTTTTTGTTATACCAAAGCTTTAATTAATTTTAATTTTAAATCCTCATTTAAATCCGAAATTAGTAATTCGTATACTTCTTGTAATACTGGAGTTTTAAATGTTAGATGTTTAGTTGGAGTTTCGACAAGCTGAATTGTTCCCGCAGGTGGCTTAACTATTCCTTCAGGAAGACTCGGAACCGTAATTGATTGAAGTTTTGACACGGTTTCAGTTTCATCTTCATCCATGAAATTCTGTGGATATCTCTTCCGAAAATCTACATATTCTTTTCCTTCTTTAGCAAAAAGGTCTTTGAGTAATTGAGCATATTCAAATCCGCGTTCTCTATCGGGGGTAGCCGGATCATAAAATGCTTCACTAAGTTGTCTAAAATCTGGCAGAGTTCTATTTGTAGCATAGCTTAATTTATGGTTGTTAATATTAACCGGAGTTGTATCCCGCCAGAAATTTCGTAACCATTCATACGGTATTTTCCGTACTTTGTTAATAACAAGCCAGGTTCCTTTTAGTAAATGATTATCTCTTGACAATGCAAAGAAGTTAATGATATTTAATGTTTTATTTGCAATAAAATCATTTGTATCAAAAGAAATTAAGGTAAAGCCCCAATCATCTAATGTACGCTGATAAGCTTCACTGTTAGCATGATTTTCTAGTGTAATAGGGAAACAAGGAGATTGCATCATACCTAAATTAGAAATATCAATTTCGCTGCCTGTATCACTATGGATATACAATGGTTCAGATTCTTCTTTGTCTCCCATTACAGGTTGGTATACATTTGCTGTACCCGATTTAATAACTTCTAATAATTTTAAATCTACCAGATAACTCAAGAAATTACGATACCTGTTATTCCCAGGAGCATTTAACAAATTGACAATTTCAGCAAATGACTTTTGCCAAATAATACCACTTTCTCTTGCTTGGTAAATCATGGTTACCAAAATAGTTGCATGGATATTAATTACATGTAGCTGGTCTCCTGAGCGACCATATTCTTTCAATTTTCTTACAATAAATACGTTTTTCCGTTGCAGATAATTTACTGCATCTCTAATATACATTTTGAGTTCCACCCCTTAAAAATTAGTATTACAGATAGGTTACAAATTGGGTTACAGATTGGGTTACAAATAAAGTACTCAATAAAAACCACCTCCTAAAAAATATAGAGGATAGACTTTGTAATCTATTCCTCTATATTACTTATACCGAATTACTTATCCATTTCTGGTTTCTCAGGTTTGGAGACTTTAATGTCTTCCACTACTTCTTCGTGTTGGCAGGTACATCCAGTACACTCACCGTTACATGTTGGGGTTTCTTCGACGTTTTCTTTTGCAGCTAATTCAGCACGTACTTCAGCTTCAGCTTTTTGCAGATCTTCAGCCGTTAATTCACCCGATGCTACCAATTCTTTTGTTAATCTAGTATTTGTTACAGTTGCACTGGCAAGCATAAAGCTCATAAAGCCCCAGATTTTATCTCTGATTTTTTGGATACAGATTTGAGTACCCATCTCCGGATCATAGTCCTCTGGGCGCAGGCAGGTAGAGGTTTCTGTAATAATAAAGTTATTACGTAAACGTGCAGTGACTAACGTAGTACGTTTATCTGCAAGAGTTACTGCTTTATAGTTAAGGATCATACGTTCACATAATTCAGGTGTAACTTTATCTTCAGGCATTTCAAATTCCATTCCGATAAAATTATCAGTCAAATTACGTCCAGGGCATTTCAGTGTTACAATCAGGGTATACGGTTCTTTCTTTTCAGGTGCTGCAGTTGTTTCTTCGTTTGTAGTTTCGGAAACGATTTCAGCGTCTTCGATATTAGTATTTACCATTAATGTTACCTTCTTTCATATTTTGTATTCGTTAAGAGTTCCATAGGTATCACCAGCTTCAAATTCTGCAACAAATGGCATTACCTCACATAAGGGGATTACTCTCCCATTGATACGCGGCTCTTCCAAGCAACCCTTTGCTATCTGTACGAACTCGTCTAGGTACCCTTCTCGAACTTCACACACAACAGAGTCATGTACTGTAGCACAGAATCTAAATTTATCATGGTCTAAATTCTGGTCCATGTTTACAACGCCTGCCATCATGAAATCCGATCCAGCCGATTGTACAGGGGTATTTATAGCTTGTCGTTCCGCATCACTTTTGAGTTTCCATTTATCAGATTTAATACCCGGTAAATACCTGCGTCTACCGAAGCAAGTATATGTGTACCCGTGCTTTCTAGCAAACCGAATTAAATCTGTTTGCCAGGCAATTAATGTAGGATAGCCCTCTTTAAATCTGGAGATAAGCCCCTTACATTCTTCAGGAGTCCATATACGTTTACTGCCAGCATCTCGACCTTTATCATTAAGGTCCTTAGCTAACCCCCATTGACTCATGCCGTACAGGATACCGAAAGATACACTCTTAGCAGCCTGGCGTTCGTCAGGGAAATTATGTTTGATATACTGACATAGTTTACGTTCTACGTAGACTTGGAATTCTTCAGATCCAGGCACAAGCCCAAGTTCCTTAGCTTCATTTTCCCATACTTTAACTGAAATGTCAAGTGAAAATGAAACATTCGCATTACGACTGTGCATATCTATTTTATTCTTATAGGACTTAATAAACCGTTCCTCACCTGAGCAGGCACCTGCAATACGCAGTTCTAGCTGTGATTGGTCCGCGTTTACAATACACCAGCCAGGGCGTGCTACAAAAGCTTTTTTCACCTTAAACTCATGCAGTTCCTGGTATCCCGGGGCTGTCTTACTCATTGCAGATGGTATATTTTGCAAGTTGGCATCGCCTGACGAGGATAACCTGCCAGTTACTGTACCTACCAGTACAAAATCTGCTCGGAGTCGTTTATCCAATCCTATATTTTTTAAATAGCCATTAAAATAAGTAGACAGAAGTTTTTCAGTTTTTCTGTATTTACGCATTGTCTGAGTAAACTCAGTATTTAAGATAGACAATGCGTCATCATTTGTTGGATGCTCAGTATCAGCGTTATCTTCATCTTTAGACGCACTGAATTTTTGGAATGCATTTAAAGACGGAGGTTTATATCCAAGCACCGTATATAAAACATGAGCCAGTTCAACAGGGGAATTCCAATCAAAATGTCTGTTCCCACAAAGCCTGGTCAGTTCCTTATCAAAGAAAACCACTAACTCTTCCAGTTTTTTACGTGCATCATCTACCCATTCTGTATTGACCAGAAAACCATGATGTTCCATTTTTGCCAGGGGGAATAGTGCATTCGTCATTACCCAGTGTCCTACAAGCATATTCCGCTCTTTTAGTGTATTAAAGAAGATATGGAATATTTGTAGGGTAGCATCTGAGTCTGCACAGTTATACGGAGCAATCGTAGCCATATCAGCTATTTCCCATTTGGTTTTCAGCTTTCTACCTTTATCATCAAGCTGATCCTCTGTGCCTTTCATATCAGTTTCGTATCCACCTAAATCGGTAAACTCTGCTGATAAGGGTTTGAGACCATAACCGAACTTTCCTTTCCCTGGATTAAGCATACTAGCCATTAGCATTGTATCCCCAACAAGGCGTTTTACATGGATATCATTTACTATCTTCAAAAAGAAAATATCAAATGCAACGTTATGTCCACACCAGCTAATATCTGACTCCATTAACTTTTTAAGTATAGGATAGTATCCTTCAGGATCATCCTCAAAAGGTACACACAGTGCCATTCCCTTTGCCCAGGAGAAGCTTAGGCAACGTAGTTTCGGAGGGAACTGTGCATCAAATTCAGTTTTAGGATGCAGTTCGCGACCGTTGGTCTCGATATCGAATGCATGGATAATCTTTTTTAAAGTAGGGTTTGTCATGTGCCTTTCGGCCCATTCTTCAAACTCCGCTGGAGATTCACATAAATAATAATTTTCAGGTAGTTTTATCTCACTATCCTTGGAGAATCTTTCTGCTTGTCTAAACGCTGATTCTACAGAGCTCCATACTTTGATATCATCTGCAATATCAGAAGGTGAGTGAGTAATAATCAGTTTAGATTCACGGGTATGTTTTAACGGTTCGTTAGGATCTTCACCTGCTTTACGCGGTATTGCGATAGGTTTAATAGTAAAAACCCTGTTGTACAGTTCTTTAGCTTTACCCGTAATATTAAACGGGGTAGCTGCTGCTTTACCAAGGCAAACGATGACATCCGGCTGAATATCAGTCAGTTCTTGCCGTAACCTATCTTCACAGCATTTTACCATTACTTTTGTAGGATTGCCTTCTCTGCAGCATTTTACTACCGAAGTCATATACACTTTATTTGCTGTGATATGATTCTTCATCCATTTTTGGATAAGCGTCCGTACATCTCTGTTTAGCAAGCACTCCGGGCTTTCCGGAGCACCTACTAAAACCATTATTATCCGTTCTGTATCAGAGGTTCGGCGTTTACCTTTTAGTTCCATTATTTCAGGTGTGAAATCAGGAGAATTAGCGTGCTTTAAAGTGCAGCGGTCACAACCATAAGGCTTACGAGAGTTCGAGCCCGTTACACTCCGGCGCGTCCCGAAGGACTCCTGATGTAAGTTTGGAGTTATCGTTAAATGCTTCATCGCCTAATTTTTCAACTACTCCTCTCCTAAATTCTAATACACGTGCACTGGATCGATTATTAACTTTAATTACTTTGGTTGGTTTACCATTCGCATCTGGTATTACTGTACCTGCAGCAACTAACTGTTCATAAATAGTATTGGCAGTGTATTTAATAGGGCTACCAGTAAGTTGCATCCGCAATTTATTTACTTCTGCAAGCGCCTTACTCCCAAGAATATAAACATGCTGAGAATTTATCCAGCCTAACCGCTGGGAAGTTTCCAGATGTTCTGTACCATTACAGCCTAATCCCTCTAAATGGAAGTTACCAGAGTCAATCAAGTCTGCCAGGGTTTCCTGGAATACATAGCCTGCCTGTTCTTGCTTGGTGGTTAAATTCATGGTAGCCAAGATATTTGATACACCGCGGTAATAATCTTCGGTCAAATCTTCTAGCCCTAAGAACTCTGCAACCAAATCCCAGGCAATGGAATTCGCTGCCAGCGATTCGCATACACGGCCATGTACTGCTTTAAATTTATTTCTACGTTCGGCTAGCAGTTTTTCATAATCATGTTCCCGTATTTTTTTATTACACAGGAACTGGATGAACTTAGCCATCACCCCTGGTAATAATTTAGCATGAGCTTGCGCTTTTGTCAAATGGTCAGAATTACCTCTGCCTGGTATTTTAAGTAATAAAATACGAGAGATAACAGACGCTTCGCCTGTAGGAATATCCTCTGCGGTAGAAACCATATTACCACGGATAAACCATGTTTTACGAGCAGACAGGTCAGTATTCATACGACCACGACCATGCCTGTCGCCATAGCTCTGGATACACCCTGTCAGAGCTTTAGGATTTACGTCTATGCCCTTATAATCATCGACTACATATAACATATCTTTAAGGTAATAACCGTTCTTCTCAATGGAATTTGTCGTAGATCGCCAGGTCTCAAAATCACCTGTTTTGAAGTCCCCAAAGAAACTTGCCATTAACCCTGTATATGATGTTTTATAGGAACCGGTCAAACCAACGACCCACAGGCATACAGGTTTAGCCATCGGTATAAAGTGTGCAAGTGGGGACCAGAACACATGAGCTAGATAAGGCAGTGTTATGTCATAGGAAAACACTTTCAGCATATCGTTCTTGATTACATCCCTAATCAGTGTTAAATCTGCAGGAGGTTCATCTAAACGATAATTTTTCATGTAGCCTGGGTTTGCTGGTAATTCCACTTTTATATCATCTAATGGGTGGAAACCATCAGCATCTACATATCCATTAGGTGCTAAAAATTTATCTTCTCGCCAACCAGTATGGGTATAGATATTCTCTTCCCCACCTGTTTCTTTTATTGGTGTCAACAAATTGCACGCCTCCCGTAAATATGATACTGTACGGGGTTTTATCCAGACACTGGAACCCAGGGCAGTAATAATTGCAGAATATAAACGTTTATCGTCAGCATATTCCTCAGGAGTAAGTTCTATTTTGGTACTCTTATAAGCCATGGATACTCGGAGTACAATTTTACGTTCTACGTTGTCATCACCAGCATCCAGGATAAGGTCCCGTTCAGTTTCTAAAATAACATTAGAAATTGGTTCCCATTCCGACGTATTTTTATTGATAACGTTCATCAATATACCAAAATGGGCAGGATTTAAAACCTTACGATATTTTATCTGTGACCGGTCATCTACTTCTTCCATCAATGCTTCAAAAGATACACCTGCTACCGTCCCATAATTTTTAAGGAACATTTCCCTATCAGTAGCCGGGAGTTTCTTAGCATACTCAATAAGCTTTACCTTAATAGCAGCCTGATCTTCCATTGTGGCTTCCTGAGCCATATTTGCCAGCTTTTGACCAATCCATGCAAACGCAGGTCTACGAGAAGTATAAGCCTCATTAAATTGAGTAACATTGTGAGACGCGGCCCACGTAGCCGGGTCATCACCCTGCTGATAATCTACAGGCATTATCACATACGTTTGGGTATGCTGTTCTGCTACTGTATAAGAGTAGTCGATACCAACATCATCATTATCTGGGAATAAATAGATATGCGTTTTACCCATATCTAACAGTGCACTGACCCCACTGGATAAATTTGTACCACCACTGAAACAGTAGATAGGTTCTACGATATCTTCATCTGACTCTCGAGCACACATACTAAACAGTGCGCCAACATCGAATTCACCTTCTACCAGTATAGCGTCATCTCTATCATAACAGCCCTCTTTAGTCCAGC